>Ga0209358_10001340_pt1 | contig 19741 bp, 22 predicted proteins | sample LauGreFa1BDMLBSN_2_FD_187574 | JGI IMG/M metagenome (GOLD analysis project Ga0209358, IMG submission 187574) | Freshwater lake microbial communities from Lake Michigan, USA - Fa13.BD.MLB.SN (SPAdes) (version 2) | ecosystem: Environmental > Aquatic > Freshwater > Lake | place: Lake Michigan, USA...
GCACCTCGATGTCGGCTCATCGCATCCTGGGGCGGTAGTACGTCCCAAGGGTTGGGCTGTTCGCCCATGAAAGCGGTACGCGAGCTGGGTTCAGAACGTCGTGAGACAGTTCGGTCCATATCCGGTGCAGGCGATAGAGCATTGAAAGGAGTCCCCCTTAGTACGAGAGGACCGGGGGGAATACACCTCTGGTGTACCAGTTATCGTGCCAACGGTAAACGCTGGGTAGCCATGTGTAGTGTGGATAACTGCTGAAAGCATCTAAGTAGGAAGCCCACCTTAAGATGAGTGCTCTCACCGCTATAAGCGGGTAAGGTCACGGTAAGAACAACCGTTATATAGGCATTAAGTGTACACGCAGTAATGCGTTTAGCTAAGATGTACTAACAGACCGAGGGCTTGATATTAATTTCATACACTAAATTTTGCAGTTTTGAAGATTCTTAACCTTGGTGTTTATAGCGTACTGGAACCACTCCGATCCATCTCGAACTCGGTTGTGAAACGGTACAGCGGTGATAATACTATGGGGGATACTCCATGGGAAGGCAGCACAATGCCAAGGTAAATTTATTTTTGTATTGTTTTAATCTTATAAAATCGTACCCCTTATCAAAGATCCTATATGAATTATGCAATTGTAGAAGCCAGTGGGAAACAATTCTGGATTGAACCAGGAAAGTTTTATGATCTTAATTATATTAACTTAAATCCTGGTGATAAAATTTCTCTTGTTAGAGTTCTTCTTGTGAATAATAATGGTAATGTTAGCGTAGGACATCCATGTTTAAATAACACATCTGTAGAAGCAACTGTGCTAGGTCACATAAAAAGTAAGAAAATAACTGTTTATAAAATGAGACCTAAGAAAAAAACTCGAAAAAAACAGGGTCATCGTGACAATCTAACTCGAATTATGATAAATTCGATTTCTAATAATGGGTCTACAATAGTATAATTCAATATAATCGTTCAAATGTAAAAAATTATGGCACATAAAAAAGGTAGTGGTAGTACTCGAAACGGTAGAGATTCCAACGCTAAAAGATTAGGAGTGAAAAGATATGGTGGAGAACATGTTTTAGCAGGAAATATATTGGTTAGACAGAAAGGTACAAAATTCAAGCTAGGGAATAATGTTGGCTTAGGGCGTGATTATACTATTTATTCTCTTATAGAGGGGACTGTAAAATTTGAAATATGTGGTAAATCAGAAAAGAAATTAAGTGTTTACCCTAACGAATAATCTGCAGTAGTAACGTAAAACACAATAATGAATACATAATATTACTCATCTCTTATCCTTTATATAATCTATAAAATCTAAGGATTTTGATAGCAATTTTTGTATATCAGAAGAATAAGAGTTAATATACAATTCTTTATTAAAAAGTCTTTTTTCTTCTAATCCGTTTTTAGTACAAACTATTAAAGGGTGAGTATCTGTAGAAAACCTTTTTATATTTAAGTATATATTTTCAATATAAAACTTCCAATATAAATAGGTTTTTAAATTAACAAGGTTGTATGAAAATAGTAAGTAATCTGAAGTATATAGTTTAAAAAATATAGTTTTAGAGACTTTATAATCAGAAAAGATCTCGTAAACCATATAATTAGAGATTTTTATAATAATATTTTCTAGTAAGCTCACAATTAAGTTATTAGACGTATCTTTAGATAGCGATAACACACTAACAAATTTTAATATTGTAAAAATAGAAGTATACTCTTCAATTTGTATTTTTTTCAGAATCCAACTATTAGAAGTCTCCAAAGCAACTCTTAAATCTAATCCTAAAATATGAAGTATTTTTCGTTTTGAGGATAGAATTAAACAAATAACAATATTATCTATCAAACTATTTAAATTAATATTAAGAAGGGAGATGCGTGATAATCTAATTAAAATCAACTTTAACTCCAAAGTTACAGTTACAAGTATAAGTAGTTGAATTTCTTCCCGAATTAAATCTATAGGCATTGGGTTTTTTGTTAAGTTTTTTGTATGCAAATAAAATTTTAAGAGTATTTTATAAAATAAAAAATTTAACGTTTTTTCCAAGTTAGTCATTTTAATCCTCCCTATTTTTATTCGTTTATGCATGGTGACACAAATAAAGTTAAGATTTCTTTACTAAAAATTTCAGAGGCTTTAGATCTATACTTCTTAGGATTTACTATTATAGATAAAGTTCTTTTTATAACTATATCTTCTATTTTCACCCACTGAAGAACACCTAATTCCAGCTCTTTGGCAATTGCAGATACCGAGACAAAAGCAGCTCCTAAACCTGATTGTACTGCATTTTTTATTGCTTCCACTGAGTTTAATTCCATTTCAATTTTAAATCTTGTACTATCAATCCCATTCTGGTTTAAAACTTTATCTATCACTTTTCTAATTGTGGATTGTCTATCCAGCGCTATAAACCTTAGACGATATAAATCTTCTTTTTGTATACTGGTTAGCATCGAGAATGGATGAGACTTTGGTAGAATTAAAGCTAATTCATCTTCAGCATATGAAGTTACTTGCAACATGTTTTTTAGTTCGATTGGAACCTCTCCTCCTATAATAGCTAAATTAATATGTCCATTAGCCACGCTCCAAGCTATTCTACGAGTAGAGTGGACCTGTAACTGAACAGCTACCTGTGGGTACTTTTGTCGAAATAATCCTATTAATCTAGGCATTAGATATGTTCCTGTTGTTTGACTAGCTCCAACTATCAAGGTCCCACCTTGTAAATTATGTAAATCATCAATAGCTCTACAGGTTTCATCGCATAAAGATAAAATCCTATTTCCATATCTTAATAACATTTCACCTTCTTCAGTGAATGATGCTTTCCGATTTCCTCTATCAAATATTAATACATTAAGTTGTCTTTCTAGGTTATGGACTTGTAAACTAACTGCTGGCTGAGATATATAAAGACTATCTGCAGCTTTTTTAAAACTTCCCTCAGAGGCAATGGCTTTAAGTATTCGTAACTGATCTAAAGTAAAAGGTAAGTCTATCATTTATTATTTGAAAGTTATATAAACAATCTAACGTGTTTAATTATTATTAAGTTATAATCATAAATTATTATAAATTAGGAAACATATTGTTACTTTTGTAGTAATGTTTGACTTAGTTTAGATTTAGATAATGAAATTCTCCGTTATAAATACATCATAAGGATCTCATTAGCTATAATATTTAAGAAAGATATACCATAGGATTGTGTCATGGACATGCGACTTTTAATAGTTCTTTTTCCGGTTTTGGCAGCAGCATCTTGGGCAGTTTTTAATATAGCTAGAATTGCTTTAAGACAATTGAGCCGTTTAGGATCCAGATAGATAGTAAAAATTCTAGAAAATACTTGTATCTGATAGAGAGTCATATTTTTTCAGATCTTTTATTTTTTAGAATTTTTTGTTTGTAGTTTTACTTGTATAATGAACATGTTTAGTCTGTACATGTAAGTTTTAAAATAAAATAATATAGAAGGAAATACATATGGCTGTTCCAAAGAAAAGAACTTCTAAATCAAAGAAAAATTCTCGCTTATCTAATTGGACTAATAAAGCAAATCTTCAAGCTAAAAGAGCTTTATCTTTAGCTAAATCAATTTTAAGTGGTAAGTCAACAAGCTTTATCTCAAATACCTCTGAAGAAGACAACATAAAAGAATCTTAAATAAAAAATAAGATGTATGTTTAAATACATCTTATTATTTAAAAAGTTGTAACTAAATTAGATTTATTTATTTATTTATACTAAACTGAAGATCACGTTAAATATATCAGTTTATTTTATTTGGGGATAATACAATGAAACTTGCAGTCTATGGGAAAGGGGGGATTGGTAAATCTACGACGAGTTGTAATATTTCAGTCGCATTAGCAAAGAGAGGAAAAAAAGTTCTACAAATCGGTTGTGACCCAAAGCATGATAGTACCTTTACACTAACTGGATTTTTAATTCCGACGATTATAGATACACTACAAGCAAAAGATTATCATTACGAGGATGTATGGCCAGAGGATGTTATCTATAAGGGTTATGCAGGTGTAGACTGTGTCGAAGCGGGGGGTCCACCAGCGGGAGCCGGTTGTGGCGGTTATGTAGTTGGTGAAACAGTAAAATTGTTAAAAGAATTAAATGCTTTTGATGAATATGATGTCATCTTGTTTGATGTACTAGGAGATGTTGTATGTGGTGGTTTTGCTGCTCCACTGAACTATGCTGATTATTGTTTAATTGTAACTGATAACGGATTTGATTCACTTTTTGCTGCAAATCGAATCTCTGCTTCTGTTAGAGAAAAATCTAGGACTCATTCGCTTAGATTAGCTGGACTAATTGGCAATCGAACTGCAAAACGAGATTTAATTGAAAAATATGTAGATGCCGTACCTATGCCAATTTTAGAAGTACTACCTCTTATAGAAGACATTAGAATTTCTAGAGTTAAAGGGAAAACACTTTTTGAGATGTCAGAATTGGACGTATCTCTTAATTATGTATGCGATTATTACTTAAATATTGCCGATCAGATTATTGCTAAACCTGAGGGAGTTGTACCTAATGAGGCTGCAGATAGAGAATTATTTAGCTTGCTTTCAGATTTTTACTTAACGCCGTCAGATAAAGCCAGCGGTGATTTAAATGTAAATGATGAATCATTAGAACTAATGATTGTGTAATATTAAGAACAAAATATATGAATTCAAAATTGAATATAGAACCTAAAGAAAGTTTACTTACTTTTGAATGTGAGACAGGAAATTACCATACATTTTGTCCAATTAGTTGTGTGGCCTGGCTGTACCAAAAGATTGAGGATAGCTTTTTCTTAGTTATAGGAACTAAAACATGTGGTTACTTCTTGCAGAATGCGATGGGAGTAATGATATTTTCTGAGCCAAGATATGCCATGGCTGAATTGGAGGAGGGTGATATCTCAGCCAAATTAAGCGACTATGAAGAATTGAAACGTTTATGCTTACAAATAAAAAAAGACAGAAATCCAAGTGTTATTTTTTGGATTGGTACATGCACTACAGAAATTATAAAAATGGATCTTGAGGGGATTGCCCCTAAACTGGAAAGTGAAATTGGGTTACCAATAGTTGTAGCAAGAGCAAATGGATTAGATTATGCTTTTACGCAAGGAGAGGACACAGTTCTTGCTGCAATGGCTCAAAAGTGTCCAGAAACTAAAACATTACTCAATAAAGATAATCAGCAGAAAATAACACCAAATCATCCTCCGTTAATACTTTTTGGTTCAGTTCCAGACGCTGTAGCTAATCAATTAACGTTAGAATTAAAATATCAAGGGGTTATGGTTTCTGGTTGGTTGCCGGCGAAAAGATATACTGAATTACCTGTGATCGATGAGGGATATTATGTATGTGGAGTAAACCCGTACTTAAGTCGAACAGCTACAACTTTAATGCGTAGACGTAAAACAAAACTAATCGGAGCACCTTTTCCTATAGGACCTGACGGTACTAGAGCTTGGATAGAAAAAATCTGCTCAGTTTTTAATATTCAACCGTTAGGCTTGGAAGAACGAGAACAAAAAATATGGCTATCTTTAGAAGAGTATTTAGAACTATTGGTAAATAAATCTGTTTTCTTTATGGGAGATAACCTACTTGAAATCTCCTTAGCTAGATTTTTAATTAGGTGTGGGATGGTGGTTCATGAAATAGGTATACCTTACATGGATAAACGGTATCAATCTAATGAACTTTTATTATTAGAGAAGACTTGTTTAGAAATGGGAGTCCATATCCCTTTAATCGTAGAAAAGCCTGATAACTATAAACAACTTGAAAGAATTCGTGAATTAAAACCAGATCTAGTGATAACTGGAATGGCTCATGCTAATCCATTGGAAGCAAGAGGTATAAATACAAAATGGTCAGTCGAGTTTACATTTGCTCAAATACATGGTTTTACTAATTCGAGAGATGTCTTAGAACTTGTCACGCGGCCTTTAAGACGAAATGGAAGTTTACAACAGTTAGCATGGAATTCTTACACGTTAGATAACTAATTAAATGCGGGAATTAACGAAAAGTTAATTTTCTCCGCATTTATAATTTCATAAAGGATCGTCTGATTGTAAAATTCTACGAATTGGGAGGTTTGCTATTAGAGCTGTCATTCTACTATCTGTTCGTATAGAGAATTCTAAACTTTCAGTATCTAATTCTACATATTTAGATACAACAATAAGAATCTCTTTTCTCATCTTTTCTAATGTTGATGCATTTAAAGTAGATCGATCATGAGCAAGAACTAATTTAAGTCGTCGCTTGACATCATTTCGGCTACCACGGCTATTAGTAACAAATAAACGTTCGAAAAATTCTGTAATCATATAATACGTAATACGCACGTTGAAGGTTTAATTAACTTGTCGATGATCCTAAGAAGAAATTTCGCAAACGCTTTAATGGACCTTTAGAATAAGATTCAAAATCTATAAATTCTACTGCTTGGCCATCAAGTCTATAAGCTGTATTTTCGAAGGCTATCCCAGGCAAAGATAGTTTTTTTTCCAACACAAGAGGTTCTCCTCTATTTGTAGATATAATTACACACTCATCTTCAGGAATTACTCCTATTAAAGGTATAGCTAAAATCTCTTTAACATCTGAAACTGACATCATATCATTTGATTTAACCATTTCTGGTCTAAGACGATTTACTAATAAATTAATTTTTTGAATTCCATTTGCTTCAAGTAGTCCAATAACTCTATCTGCGTCTCTTACTGCAGCGATCTCTGGAGTAGTTACTACAATAGCTTCACGAGCTGGTCCTATGGCATTATGAAAACCAGTTTCTATACCAGCAGGACAGTCAATTAGAATATAATCATAGTTAGTTTCCATTAGTGAAACTAAATATTTCATCTGATCACTATTAACAGAATCTTTATTTCTGTTTTGAGCAGCTGGTAGTAATAAGAGGCCCGGTTGTCTTTTATCTCTAATCAAAGCCTGCTCTAATCTACATTCTCCCGAAATGACTTCCAGAGCAGTATAGATAACCCTATTTTCTAATCCTAGGAGAAGATCTAAATTTCTTAAGCCTATGTCTGCATCAATTAAAACAGTCTGATAACCTAATTGCGCAAGTGACATACCCAAATTAGCAGTAGTAGTTGTTTTACCAACTCCTCCTTTACCCGAAGTAATTACGATAACACGAGCCATGATTTGTTTATCTCATATAAAGTTATATTGATAATGCTTGCGCCTTATATTTTATTTATTTTTCAGTTTTAAAATTTAATTACTTTACAAGAAGCTAACTAAAAATACCTTTTATTTTAGTACCATTAGCTTATTTGCATCTCTTCTATTTTTATTTTTTCAGCTTGTAATAGGTCCACAATCTCTAAAATATCTTTCTCAAAAAAATATGAAGCTCGGTTAGTATTCCCATAAATATAAACTTTTTTCTTAACTTTAACTGCCCATATTTGACAATATGAAGTATAACTCAAAGTTATACTAAAAATGAGAAAGAAAAAACCAATATAGACAAATGGAACTCCTGGATCAGATTTTACTTGTATACCTGTAGAAGGTACAATAGATTCAAGTCGAAGCTGAGTTCCATTTAAAAATATTTTATGACCTATTTCACTTTGTCCAAGAAGTTTTCGTTCAGGACTATAAACAAGATATTTACCAGTTAAGTCTTGCAAAACTAAAATAAGTTTATCCTGTTTAATATTAAAAGAGCCAATCCAAAATCTCGAATTGTTACTTGTCGATATTTCTTTAAGAAGCACGTCAGAAACATTAATACCGTTTAATCTAACTTTTAATTTCGTAACACTCCAATCTGTTTGATAAAACGTACTCCCCTGACTTCGTAAAGGTTCATTAACGAAGATTGTTTTCTTAGAGATGCTTTCAAGATTGTTATCTAATATGGATATATCAGAGTAAAACTGATCCACAAGACCTTGATCGTTGTAAGCAATATTAAAATCATGAATATAGCCTTCAAAATCTTGTCTTATGTAACTCAATGGACCCGACGCAACGACATTTTGTAGGTGGAATAATTCTCCTTTTGTAACTAATTCTTGAGTCATAAATCCTGTTAAAGCACCAATTACAGACCCTACCATAATAAGAGTTATGCTTAAATGTACAAGAATGGGTCCAATTTTTCCTATTAAGCCTCTATATGCGTATAAATATGGGCCCTGTTGTACAATATTATAATTTCTTTCTCTTAAGGCATAAGTAAATTGATTTATACTTAATCCTGTTATATTAAAAGTAATGCCGCTTTTATTTGCTTTTTTTTCACTCTTGAAAAATTTCCATATTGTAGCAAGCTTTAAAGACGGAATCTGACGCGATAATGTACAAGACAATAAACTTGCACTAAACAGGAATAAAAGTATCAGAAACCAATTTGTTGTGTAAACATGATCTAAACCTAAAAATAGAATAAAATCTGAATTTATGAAACCAGCAATTGGTTTTGATAAAGGGTAAGTTGTTTCATAAAATGAGATATTTTTTTCTTGTTCGATAATAGTCCCAAGAGAGCTCACAGAAGCTATCAATAGTAATAAAAATATGGCTAAACGTAAATTCCCAAGTAAATAAATAAATTTCCAAAAAATTCGAGTCGTTTGATACGTCATATATACATATTATCCTAATATTTTTATTATCTTTATAAATAAATATTATAAACTCCCCAGGTAGGACTTGAACCTACGACCAATCGATTAACAGTCGATCGCTCTACCACTGAGCTACTGAGGATTAAAATATAATGTAGTTAATTATTCTTTAACATAAAAAATTATAACATAATTTATATTAGTTTTTGTATATTATTTTTATAATGAGATTGAATAACAGAAGTATATTAGAAAACATATTTTCTTTTTTATATACTTCTGCTATGCTATCACCATAGATTCATAAGCGGACGTGGCGGAATTGGTAGACGCGCTAGATTTAGGTTCTAGTAAGTTATCTTGTGAGAGTTCGAGTCTCTCCGTCCGCATTTTAGAATAATTACTTCCATCTTTGCAACGTTAATTTGATACTTCCATTTTCTTGAGTTAATTCTTCTACTGTCTGAAATCCTTGAACCTGAGTAGCCCTTAAGATAGAATTATACGCATAACGTTGTGTTACTTTATCTATAAATAACTCTACAGACCATGGTTGTTGCCAGAATTGAAGATCAGCAACTAATTGATACTCTGTCCCATTCCATGTAAACCCAATATCATAATTGTTATTTTGTTTAATCACTAAGTTAGCAAAACATTTTTGTGATTTGTAACCATTTAAGTTTTTAACATTTTCGTCCCAACAAACCCCTAAATCATCTAAAGATTTTTGTAAAAGATTTAAATCTTTTAAACTTGTTTTTATCTTGCTAAAATGTGACATATCTAATAAATAGAATCGTGTAAATTAAATGCTAATCATTAAATGTAATATTATTTATATTATCATATCAAGTATTCTTTTTATAAAAAATGAGCGAAGGATACTTAGTTAGTCCTCAGATGAAGCAAGTCTAGCTTTTCCAGCCATCGCCCATTCTTGTAAGTATTCCACTTTTTCTTGATTTGTATATGCAAGTGGAACAAACTGTTTAATAGCATCCATAATATCAGTTAAATTGAATTCTCTGTTTTCACTAAATGCAGTGTGCATTGCTTCTATAATAACTTCTTCTATTTCTGCCCCTGAAAACTTCCTTGCCATCTCACTTAGCAACTCAATATTGTAATTTTGCCAAGATTTCGGTCGTAACCTACTTAGATGTACTTTAAAGATTAGTTTTTTTTCAGCAAGGGATGGTAATCCAATAAAAAATATTTCATCAAACCTTCCTTTTCGTATAATTTCAGAGGGTAATGAATTGATGTTATTTGCCGTAGCTACCACAAATACAGAAGATTTTTTCTCAGATAACCATGTTATAAATGTCGCTAGTACTCGACTTGTTGTACCGCTGTCTCCCTTCGATTCGATTCCAGCAAATGCTTTATCGATCTCGTCTATCCAAAGTATACAAGGTGCTATAGCTTCTGACAGTTGAATCATCTGTCTCATTTTAGACTCAGATTCACCAATGATACCTCCAAATAATTTACCAACGTCCAGTCTTAATAATGGTAAACCCCATTCATTAGCTATAGCTTTTGCAGTTAGTGATTTACCAGTTCCCTGTACACCGACTAAAAATAAACCTTTAGGAGAAGGTAAGCCGTATTTTTCCGCTCTTTTTGATAAGGAACCTACCCTTTTTTGTAGCCACTTTTTGAGATTTTCGAGACCACCAATGTCTGACATCTTCTCTGTAACTGTACAAAACTCTAATATTTTTGTTTGACTAATAATTTGTTTCTTTTCTGTAAAAATTATGTCTAAGCTTTCGATATTGATTTCTTTATAAGTTGCAATTATTTTAGATAAAACTTTTCTAATTCTTTCTAAAGATAATCCTTGACAGGACCGAACTAAAATATCTATCGAAGTATCAGGTAAAAAATGACCTAGTGATTCTTGAACTCTTAGCAACTCTTTTTTTATTTCATATGGTTGAGGTAGCTTAAATTCTAAAATCGTTACAATATCTTTTAATGAGTCTGGAATTAGTACCTCAGGCGCAATGATCACGATCGTCTTATTTGTATTTCTCATCAGTTTAGACAAATTTTTCAACTTTCTTGATATAGAAATATCATTTAGAAACAAATGGAAATCTTTTAATAAAAAAATAGCTGAATTTTCTGAGGTTAGCTTTTCTACCAATTCCAAAGCTTGTAAAGGATTTCTTGTTCCAAAGCCATTGTCACTTGGATTTCCACTATAGCCATCAATAAAATCCCAAGTATAAATTCCTCTATTCGAACTAAAGTCTTTTAGACTTGATTTAATAGTATACTCCAGTCTTTCTTCTTCTGTTGTGGGAACATACAGTAAAGGATATCTAGCTTTTAATAATAGTTTAAATTCTTTAGTGAAATTCATGTATATGTGTGATTTATAAAATCCATAAGGTAAACAAACTAAGGGTCAGAAAGAAACCTTAAAAGGCTTCCGAAGTCTTAAGTCTTAACCCCTAAAACGAGGCAGTTATTTCTCTAATAACTTAGACCAGATTCACTATATTAGAGAAATATACTTGCTTTATTAGTCTATAGACAAAGAATGTCTACCTCTAGCTCGCCTAGCTTTTAAAATCCGTCTACCTGAACTTGTTTTTATTCTTGCACGAAATCCGGATGTCCGAGCTCTTTTTAATTTTGTTCCACGTAATGTTCTTTTTGTCATAATAATTAAAATGTAAGATTAATAATCTTTATATTCTTGTATTCATTTACTAATGTCAAATTAATTGCAAGATTTAATTTGACTAGGCTTTTAGAATTGGTTGAGATCTAAAAATAAGATATACTACAGAGTGACGTATATTAATTGTCATATTTAAAAATAGATTATAAGCTTCATTTTTATATTCTATTAATGGGTCCTTTTGCCCATATCCTCTCCATCCAATATTTTCTCGTAGAGTATTAATTTGTTGTAGATGCTCTTTCCAAGCAGAATCTATTTTTTGTAAAAGAAATGATCGTTCCAATTCTCTCATTAGCCCATTTTCTATTAACTCGATTTGACTTTCTTTCAGATCATAAGCAATTCTAGTTTGCCTTAAAATAGAATCTCGCATCTCAATTTTTGAATATTGGTTAAATATATTTCTATCAATGTGATATGGAAGTCCTAATAGATTTTCAACTTTGATTAAAAGTTTATCTTGTTCTTCTATATTAAAGATGCCTTTCTCTACATAATTATCGAAATAATCTAGAACTGTCGTTTCTGCATATTGTACAACCCAATTTCTTAAATTATCTGATTCTAAAATTCGTCTACGTTCAGAATAAATTGCTTGACGCTGGTAATTTAGAACCTCATCATATTCAAAAAGTTGCTTTCTAGCATCGTAGTAATAAGCTTCTACTTTCTTTTGCGCAGATTCTAAACTTTTATTCAATAAGAGTGATTCTATAGGTATATCATCATCAACTTTTAAAGAATCCATCAACTTTCCAATACGATCTCCCCCAAAAATACGTAATAAGTTATCCTCTAAACTAAGGAAAAATCTAGAGGACCCAGGATCTCCTTGTCGACCCGATCTCCCACGAAGTTGGTTATCAATTCGTCTAGACTCATGTCTTTCTGTACCTATAACATGTAAACCTCCTAAGTTAATTACTTCTGCTCTCTCAAGAATGATCTTTTTATTATAATGGGATATTAATATTTGATGGGCAGCTCGTAAAGCTATAATCAAGGGATCATCTACAAAACTTTTCTCACAAGAAATTGATAAATATGAACTTACCTCTTCTTCATTCAGTTTTTTGGATTTTATTTTAAGTAAAAGAAAATCATATAAATGTTGTAGTTGTGGGTCTAACTTTTCTGTTATTGGTTTAGATAAAAATATTGCTTCAAGAAAAACTTTTAGCATAAACTTCGACATATAATCTGAATTACCACCTAACAAAATATCAGTACCTCTTCCAGCCATATTTGTTGCAATTGTAACAGCTCCTTTACGTCCAGCTTGCGCAACGATTTCTGCTTCACGTTTCAAATTTTCAGGTTTTGCATTTAAAAGATTGTGAGGAATTCCATATTCCTGTAGTAAGGAAGATAAAAGTTCTGATTTTTCCACACTAGTAGTTCCTATTAATATAGGTCGCCCTACTGTATGTATATCTAAGCATTCATCAGCAATAGATTTCCACTTAATATATTGTGTTTTGTAAACTAAATCTGATAAATCTTTTCTTATCATTTTTCGATGCGTTGGTACACATGTAACTTCTAAACCATAGATTCTATCTAGTTCTGACTCTTCAGTTTTTGCAGTACCTGTCATTCCAGATAATTTTGGATATAATAAAAAGAAGTTCTGATAAGTAATAGAAGCCAAAGTTTGGGTCTCATTTTGTATGACAGTGTTCTCCTTAGCTTCAATAGCTTGATGTAATCCATCACTCCATCTTCTACCAATCATAATTCTTCCAGTAAACTCATCAACAATTAAAATTTCTTCATCTTTTACTATGTAATGAATATCTTTTATAAAAAGCTCTTTAGCTTTTAAAGCATTAAAAACATAGGGTGCCCAAGGATTTTGTAAATTATATAAATCACTCACATTTAATTGTGATTCTGATTCTAAAACACCTTCTTCAGTCAAAATAATATTTTTAGCCTTTTCATCAATTTCATAATGTTTGTCTCTTACTAAAGATTGAGCAACTACATTGGCTTTTATATACTTTATGTTAGGAGTTTCTCCAGCTCCAGAGATAATCAATGGTGTTCGAGCTTCATCAATTAAAATCGAATCTACTTCATCTAATATTGAGAAGTAGAAAGGCCGTTGAACAATATCTTGAAGTTGAACGGCCATGTTATCTCTTAGATAATCAAATCCTAATTCACTATTAGTTGTATATGTGATATCTTTTGCATAGTTCGATCTTCTATCAACTTGCGACATTGTTTGTTGTATCAATCCAACACTTAACCCCAAAAACTTATGTACTTGCCCAACATACTCAGCATCTCTAGCAGCAAGATAATCGTTTACAGTTACTACATGAACCCCTTTTCCTGTCAGAGCGTTTATATATGAAGGTAGTATAGCTACTAATGTTTTTCCCTCACCAGTTCTCATTTCTGCAATTTTACCTTCATGTAAAATGATGCCACCGATAAGTTGAACATCGAAATGTCTCAATCCTAAAACTCTTCTAGAAGCTTCCCTAACTATACTGAAAGATTCAACTAATAGTTCATCTATTCTTTCGCCTTTTGCTAACCTTTGAATAAAAATATTTGTCTGATTTTGTAATTCTGTATCTGTAAAAGTTTTTACTTTTTCCTCTAGCCTATTTACAGCATTAATCATTTGTGAATATTCCTGAATTTTTCTCTCATTTGGATCACCAAACAGTGTTTGAAACATAATTAGGGTTTAATGTATTTTTTATAAGTCTGATACTTAGAAAGGATTTTAACTAAATTTTTAATTTTTAATCAGTAAGAATCTCAGGTCTACTAATTTCTTCAGCAATCTCAAGGATAGCTCGAATAACAGGTTTAAGCTTAAAGTCGTCTATTAAAGTAATCCCTTCATATCTTTTTCTCTTAGCTTTATTCGCGACTTGAACTGTTATTCTATATCTATTGGACGCAGCATCTAATAATTCCTCAGTTTTATAAAGAACTTCTAAAGATGGTATAGAGTGTATATTTTTTTTCATATTTTAGTAAAACTTAATACTGTTTATAAAAAAACGTTTGAAATAATAGATTTTCTAATACTCTAAAACTAAGATCGTATTTATGAATTTTATTATCTAATGTAGATTTTTGATGATTCTAATATATAATGAAATTAAATCTTATACTAAAAAAATTCTAGGACGAGTTCAAAATATAATTATTAAATAAGACTAATATAACACTTTAACTATGTCACATAGCGTAAAAATATATGATACTTGCATTGGATGTACACAATGTGTAAGAGCTTGTCCTTGCGATGTGTTAGAAATGGTTTCTTGGGACGGTTGTAAAGCAGGACAAATAGCATCTGCGCCTAGAACTGAAGATTGTATAGGTTGTAAAAGATGTGAAACAGCGTGTCCAACAGATTTCTTATCTGTTCGAGTATACTTAGGTGGCGAAACTACTAGAAGTTTAGGACTAGCATACTAAAAATTAAATTAGGTTTATGAAAAAGAAAGATTATTAGAAAAACAAGAATTTTATTCAGTTTTTCTAATAATCTTTTTAGTTTAATAGCCCTAGATACGCAAACCCTAAGATAGCGCCACTCCCCACAATATGACCAAGACTTGTGCTTGCTAATAATTCTGGTAAAGTGAAATTTGCAAATGAACCTGTTAAAGGAAGAGCAGCTCCGATCCCCTTAACTTGAATTACATATCTCCCTGCGACGATGCAGAATATATTTGAACTAATCATTATAGATGCTGTTTTAGCAGACCATATAGCTGTTTGAGGAACTACGGATACTAATAACTCTGTATTCATATTCTGTCTGTAGTAGTCAGAGAAGTTAATTTTTTACATGATAATAAAACTATTGTAAAGTACTTTTTACTATGATGCAACCTAATCAAAATAACTGATTCATTTATATGTATCTTTTATTTTACATTTAATATTAAGCAATCCAACCGTAACTATGTAGACCCTTCCCTAAAAAATTTACTCCTAAATAACATACCCAAACTACTATAAAGCCTATAGAAGCTAGAACTGCTGGTCCTTTTCCTTGCCAAGATCGAGTGATTCGTGCATGTAGATAAGCAGCAAAGACGAGCCAAGTTATTAGTGCCCAAGTTTCCTTTGGGTCCCAGCTCCAATAAGAGCCCCAGGCTTCATTAGCCCATACTGCACCAGCAATAATTCCTATTGTTAAGAGAGGAAAACCAAGTCCAATAATTCTATAACTTAAGTTATCTAAACTTTCTAAAAGGCTTAATTTCTTTTCTAATATGCCTTCCTTTCTAATAGTATTAGGTTTTAGATTGTCTAACGAGTTTTTATTTTCTATGTCAAATGTTTGGCTATTTATAACACCAATTGAGCTTCCCTGTAATGACACTTGTTTTCCTTGAGTCAATACTAAAAAAACTATAGATAATAATGAGCCAATTATCAAAGTAGAGTAACTAAACATCATTATACTAACATGCATCATTAACCAATTTGATTTTAGAGCTGGTACTAAAGGGGCAGCTTTTTGCATACCATCAGGTAGGGATAAAGTAGCAAAGCCAACAATAAACATTGCTAGAGGTGATGTTACAGCTCCGACTAACAGTAAAGAAGTAACCAATTCTACTAGTAAAGTTAAAAACGTTATCCCCCAAGTAAAAAATAGTAAAGACTCATATAAATTACTTAAAGGAAAATATCCACTCTCGACCCATCTCCATCCTAAGATCACAGTTATGAATAAATTTGAGATTAATAAATTTATAAATCCTAATTTATTGACGAATTTAAACGTTGGAAATACAACGCTAATCCAGTAACTCAATACTCCTAAAAACAAGCTTAAAAAAACGATATTATCTAATGAGTTTTTTATATACTTAATGAGAAAATCCATATAATTTTGATAGAAAAGTTAAAATGTTTTGATTCTATAAAAAAGAAAAGTCTTAAAAAAAAATCTAGTTAAACTTTAAACAATTAAGATTTTAGCATAGAAAATGCCACCTTAAATTTATAAGGTAGCATTTTTTAAGAAGAAAAATTAGCCAATAGCTGCGCTAACTTTATCGAAGTAACCAGCAACTTCACTTGCTAAAGCAGAACAATCACCTTGAGGTGTAGAAAGTTTGCGTTGAGAAGCTGTGTTATTAACAAATGCAACTGCACATGCTTTCATAATGCTAACAGCTCTTGCGTTAGAGTTAGCTGGAACACCTAGAGAAGAGTAAGTTTCTTTTAGACCGTTAAGACAACGATCTTCTAAAACGGAAGAATCTCCAGATAGTAACGCGTAAGAAACGTAACGAAGGATGATTTCACCGTCACGTAGGCATGCAGCCATACGACGGTTTGTGTAGCAGTTACCGCTAGGGGAGATTAGGCTTGGGTTTTCACAAATCATACCAGATACAGCATCAGATACGATACAGCTAGCGTTAGAAACGATAGAGTTAACAGCGTCTAAACGTTTGTTACCTTCAGAAATAAATTTTTTAAGAGCTTGTAGATCAGCACCACCTACGTAAGCTGCTTTTGCGTCTGCGTTTGTAACTACTTTAGAAAATGCATCAAGAGCCATAAGAGTTCTCCGTATTTTTAAAATTTAAACTGTTTTAACTGTTAATGACTTAATCAGTTATTTATTGATAGTTTCTATCATAAATAATCATAGTCTAAACTAACGCAAAAAAATGTAAATGTAATAATCTGTAATAAATGTTTTAGCTACCCAGTTTGAAAGCTTCTACAAAAAAACCGTATAATATGCCTATTTTTAAATTGTTCAGCAAAGTAATCAAAATATTTAATCGACTAGTAAGATCCGATTTTTTTAACGTTAGAAGTTTTTTTTAGTTTTATAAACAACTCTACTAACAGTTTCCACGGCAGCTGCAAATAAACCTGATGAAAGAACACCCCAATCTCCTGTCTGACCTAAAATGGTGGATAAGTTAATAGCTAAAAAAAATCCTAATAGGATCCCTATGAAGTTTGTAAATATATTAAGAACTACACTTCTAAATTTAGACATCACTCACGGATTATATGTTAAAAATAAATTGCACAGTAAAAACTTTATTCTTGAATGGATTTATTAAAGTACTATACAAGAAAAAAGCCCTGGAAATCCAGGGCTTTTTTTATATAGGAGATCTATAACTATCTTAGCCAACTACAGCTGGAGCTGTAAGAGCTACAGGTAGAGATTCACCAGCAGCAAGGTCTAGAGGGAAGTTGTGAGCGTTACGTTCATGCATAACTTCCATACCTAGGTTAGCACGGTTAAGGATATCAGCCCAAGTGTTGATTACACGACCTTGGCTATCTACAACAGATTGGTTGAAGTTAAACCCGTTAAGGTTGAATGCCATTGTCATAACACCTAGAGCTGTAAACCAAATACCTACAACTGGCCACATTCCTAAGAAGAAGTGAAGCGCACGAGAGTTGTTGAAGCTAGCATATTGGAAAATCAAACGACCAAAGTAACCGTGAGCAGCTACGATGTTATAAGTTTCTTCTTCTTGACCGAATTTGTAACCGTAGTTAGCAGATTCGTTCTCAGTAGTTTCACGGATTAAACTAGATGTAACTAGAGAACCGTGCATAGCAGAGAATAGAGAACCACCGAATACACCTGCAACACCAAGTTGGTGGAATGGGTGCATTAAAATGTTGTGTTCTGCTTGGAACACAAGCATGAAGTTAAATGTACCGGAGATACCTAGAGGCATACCATCAGAGAAGCTACCTTGTCCAATTGGGTAAACTAGGAAAACAGCAGAAGCTGCAGCAACAGGAGCTGTGAAAGCAACAGAAATCCAAGGACGCATACCTAAACGGTAGCTGAATTCCCACTCACGTCCGATCCATCCGCAAACACCTAATAAGAAGTGGTCAACGATTAGTTGGTAAGGACCACCGTTGTATAACCACTCATCAAGAGAAGCAGCTTCCCAAATAGGGTAGAAATGAATACCGATAGAAGCAGAAGAAGGAATTACAGCGCCAGAGATTATGTTGTTACCGTATAGTAGAGAACCAGCAACTGGCTCACGAATACCATCGATATCTACTGGAGGTGCAGCAACAAAAGCAATGATGAATACAGTTGTAGCTGTAAGTAATGTAGGGATCATTAAAACACCAAACCAACCGATGTATAAACGGTTTTCAGTGCTAGTAATCCAAGAGCAGAAACGTTCCCATAAACTTGCGCTTTCGCGTCTTTCTAAAGTAGCAGTCATGTTTTTATTATGTGTGTAATGTTATAGTAATTTACTTCCCAAGTATCAATTGTACTTGTTGATATAATTATCGTCTAACAACTAGAACTATGCAAGAGGTGCACTCTATAAACGTCAATATGCGTTACTTTAACGGGCGTACACTAGCTAACAAAGTAAGTAAAGTTGCTTAAACAAAGTAAATTAAATGCTCTATGTTAAATAATAACTATTATCTAAATAAAAACTAATCAAGACTTTACAGATATGCAGAATTTGATGTCCTACGAAACTATTTATTTGCTTAAACCTGATTTAACAGAAGATAGCTTATTAAAAATAGTAGAACAGTATCAGGGTATACTCGTGGAACGGGGAGCAAGAAATATCGTCATAGAGAATAGAGGTAGAAGACATTTAAAATATCCAATTAAGCGTGTTAAAGACGGAGTTTATATTCAAATGAATTATGATGCCAACGGAGAGGTCATTAGTTTGATTGAAAAATCAATGAAAATTAATGATTCTATAGTTAGATACATGACAACTGTAAGTAATTAAAATTAAAAAAGCTAGGGTAAAAAATATAAATTTACCTTGGCATTGTGCTGCCTTCCCATGGAGTATCCCCCATAGTATTATCACCGCTGTACCGTTTCACAACCGAGTTCGAGATGGATCGGAGTGGTTCCAGTACGCTATAAACACCAAGGTTAAGAATCTTCAAAACTGCAAAATTTAGTGTATGAAATTAATATCAAGCCCTCGGTCTGTTAGTACATCTTAGCTAAACGCATTACTGCGTGTACACTTAATGCCTATATAACGGTTGTTCTTACCGTGACCTTACCCGCTTATAGCGGTGAGAGCACTCATCTTAAGGTGGGCTTCCTACTTAGATGCTTTCAGCAGTTATCCACACTACACATGGCTACCCAGCGTTTACCGTTGGCACGATAACTGGTACACCAGAGGTGTATTCCCCCCGGTCCTCTCGTACTAAGGGGGACTCCTTTCAATGCTCTATCGCCTGCACCGGATATGGACCGAACTGTCTCACGACGTTCTGAACCCAGCTCGCGTACCGCTTTCATGGGCGAACAGCCCAACCCTTGGGACGTACTACCGCCCCAGGATGCGATGAGCCGACATCGAGGTGC
>Ga0209358_10001342_pt1 | contig 19735 bp, 30 predicted proteins | sample LauGreFa1BDMLBSN_2_FD_187574 | JGI IMG/M metagenome (GOLD analysis project Ga0209358, IMG submission 187574) | Freshwater lake microbial communities from Lake Michigan, USA - Fa13.BD.MLB.SN (SPAdes) (version 2) | ecosystem: Environmental > Aquatic > Freshwater > Lake | place: Lake Michigan, USA...
GTCTGTTCACTTTCAACGGCACTGCTGGCAATCTGACTCTGCCAACCGTTGCTGATCTGGAAGCAGGCATTTCTAGCGCAGCTAAAGTCAACGCAGCATTTGACTTCTACGTTATCAATATCGATGCCGGTACTGACGACGTAACGGTTGCTACGGCTACTGGCTGGACTCTGGTGGGTGCTATGGCGGTGACTGAAGGCACTTCAGGCCACTTCCGCGCTCGCAAGACCGGCGACGGCTCTTGGACGCTGTACCGTATCTCTTAATCTAAGGAGCTATCATGCCTAATACCAAACCGATTGGTGTTGCTTATGAAGATCAGCAACTGGACGGTGCGGTTATCGGTACGTCAGGTGGCACCGTAGGCTTTTATGGCGCAACGCCGGTGACTCAACCCGCCGCGTTGACCGCTCAGTTGACTACGATCACCAGTACGGCTCCCGGTACGCCGGACTATGCAATTCAAGACCTCACTCAAACCACACCTTTTGGTTTTGCGACCAAAGATGAAGGCAATACCGTGTTGTCAGTAATTGCTAACCTGCAGACTCGGCTGGCCCAAGTAGAAGCACGCTTGGAGTCACTGAATCTAATCGCTTCTAACTAAGCAGGCGGGGCGGCGAAAGCCGCCCTGTTTCTACATGCCTATTATTTACTTACAGCACTCTGTTCACGGAACCAAAATCGCCAATATGGAGATGGAGGCAGAATTTGATGAACAAAACGGCTGGGAACGCTATAATCCCGACACGCCTTCAGCTCCTGAAGCGGCGGCACCAGCCAATGAACTGGAAGTTAAACGTCGTCGTAGCCGCACCACTGTAGAGGCGGCAGCTTAAAGGAGTGTAAATGGCAACCGCCTTCGACCAGATCAAAGCGTCGCTCCGGCTCATAGGCCAGCTGGCTGAAGGTGAAGAGCCATCCCCGCAGGCAGCGCAAGACGCATTGACCGCCATGAATCAGATGATTGATTCGTGGAATACTGAGCGCCTAGCCGTGTTTTGCACCGAAGATCAGGTGTTTAACTGGCCAACTGACACTATCACTCGCACGCTCGGGCCGACCGGCGACTTTGTTGGTAACCGGCCTATTCTGATTGACGACGCGACGTACTTCCGCGATCCGCAGACCAACGTGTCTTACGGCATCAAGCTGATTAACCAGCAGCAGTACGACGGCATTGCGGTCAAGACAGTTACCAGCACTTACCCTCAGGTCATGTTTGTGAACAACACGTTCCCAGACATCACCATGACGATCTACCCCAAGCCCACACGCTTGCTGGAGTGGCATTTTGTGTCGGTGCAGCAGCTGGATAAACCCGCAACTTTGAACACCGTGCTGTCGTTCCCGCCAGGCTATCTGCGTGCGTTCAAGTACAACTTGGCGATGGAAATAGCCAACGAGTTTGGTGTTGAACCCATGCCACAGGTTGTTCGGATTGCTATGACGTCCAAGCGTAATCTGAAGCGCATCAACAACCCAGACGACGTGATGTCGATGCCTTACTCGCTGGTTGCAACCCATCAGCGGTACAACATCTACGCCGGGAACTTCTAAGCCGTGAAGACGCCGATTCTTGGCCAATCCTACGTCGCCCGCAGCGTCAATGCTGCGGACTCGCGGATGGTGAACCTGTACCCCGAAGCCACACCGGCACCAGAAGGTATGGAGCCTGCATACTTGAACCGGGCGCCAGGCTTACGTAAGCTGGCAACTGTCGGTACCGGCCCCATCCGTGGGCTGTGGCAGTACGGCAACTACGGCTACGCCGTCTCAGGCAGCAAGCTCTACCGCATATCGAGCGATTGGACATCGATACCACTGGGTAACGTCAGCGGTACTGGCCCCGTCTCGATGGTCGACAATGGCACACAGCTCTTTATTGCGGCCAACCCTGATGGCTACATCTACGACGCGTCGACTGAAGAGTACGCCGAAATTACGGACGTAGACTTTCCAGGTGCAGTGACGGTGGGTTATTTGGACGGCTATTTCGTTTTCCAAGAGCCAAACTCCCAGAAGTTCTGGACGTCTGAGCTGCTTGACGGCACCCAGCTCGACCCACTGTCGTTTGCCAGTGCTGAAGGTATGCCGGACAACCTCATTTCGTTGTTTGTCGACCACCGCGAGGTATGGCTGTTTGGCACCCAATCGGTTGAAGTTTGGTACGACGCAGGCGACACACCGTTTCCTCTGGCTCGTATCCAAGGTGCAGTCAACGAGATCGGCTGCGCAGCAACCTTCTCAGTGGCCAAGATGGACAACTCGCTGTTCTGGCTAGGGTCGGATGCCCGTGGCCAAGGCGTGGTGTTTCGTGCCAACGGCTACACTGGCCAGCGCATTTCAACCCACGCGGTCGAGTTTGCCATCCAGAGCTATGGCACCATCTCAGACGCAATCGCTTTTACCTACCAGCAAGACGGCCACGCTTTCTACGTGCTGACCTTTCCGACTGCTCAGAAGACTTGGGTGTTCGATGTGGCCACAGGTGCTTGGCATGAGCGTGCCGGGTTTGCCAATGGCCAGTTCATCCGTCACCGCGCCAACTGCCAGATGTTTTTCAACAACGAAGTGGTTGTTGGCGACTTCCAGAACGGCAAAATTTACGCTTACGATTTAGATGTGTTTGCTGACGACACGCTGCCACAGAAGTGGCTGCGGTCATGGCGGGCGCTGCCTACCGGTCAGAACAACTTGAAGCGTACCGCCCAGCACGCCCTGCAACTTGAATGCGAAACAGGTGTTGGGCTAGTCACCGGCCAAGGAAACGACCCACAGGTCATGCTGCGCTTCTCGGATGATGGCGGCCACACATGGTCGAACGAGAAATGGGCCGGCATGGGCAAGATGGGCAACTACGGATTCAGAGCGTTCTGGCGTCGGTTGGGCATGACTGACAAGCTGCGTGACCGCGTGTACGAGGTGTCGGGCACCGACCCCGTCAAGATCGCCATTATGGGTGCCGAACTCGCGTTGACCGGCACCAATGCCTAATCCCGATAACGAACCGCAACTACCCAAAAATCAGTCGCCCATCACTGACGACCGGACGGGGCTCGTCTCGCGGGATTGGTACCGGTTTTTCCTAAACCTGCTCAATAAAGCCAATCAAGGTGGCGGCGGGTCAGGCACGGTCACATCGGTCAATGTATCGGGCGGCACGACGGGCTTAACGACCTCTGGCGGGCCCGTGACGACCTCCGGCACCATCACAATGGCGGGCACGTTAAACGTTGCCAACGGCGGCACAGGAGCCACTACAGCAGCGAATGCCCGCACTAACTTGAGCGTACCCAGCACAACAGGTTCTGGCGCGTCAGGTACGTGGGCTATCGACATTACGGGCAACGCCGCTACTGTCACCAACGGCGTTTATACAACCGGCTCGTATGCTGACCCGACATGGATTACGTCGATTGCCGGCAGCAAAGTGTCCGGCAACATTACCGGCCAGGCTGGCAGTGTAGCCAACGCCCTGACTGCCGGCACCGGCATCTCGTACAGCGCCGGCACAACGTATGACGGCTCGGCAGCAATTACCATCAACAACTCCGCGCCAGACCAGACCGTGGTATTGACCGGCGGCACGGGCATCAGCACGTCGGGCACCTACCCGAACTTTACGATCACCAACACCGCGCCTGACCAAGTGGTGTCGTTGACCGGGGCGGGCACGACCAGCATTTCGGGCACGTACCCCAACTTCACCATCACGTCGAACGACCAGTACACCGGCACCGTCACTAGCGTGTCCGGCACCGGTACGGTCAACGGTATTAGCCTGTCCGGCACGGTCACATCTAGTGGCAGCCTGACACTGGGCGGCACGCTGACCGGCGTGGATCTGACTACGCAGGTGACCGGCACATTGCCGATCGCTAACGGCGGCACAGGCCAGACAACTGCCAGCGCGGCATTTAACGCTTTGTCGCCGGTCACTAGCACGGGCGACTTGATTATTGGCAACGGTGTCAACAGCTCGACTCGCCTGCCGATTGGCGCGAATACTTACGTGCTGACATCAAACGGCACGACAGCAACCTGGGCGTTGCCAACCGGCTCAGGCGCAACGATTACGAATGACACCAGCACGTCGACAAACGTCTACCCAACGTTCGCGGCTGCCACGTCCGGTGCGCTGTCGACCATCTATACCAGCAACGCCAAATATCTGTACAAACCCAGCACAGGTGAATTAACATCGGAGCATTTCGTAGCGGGCAATGGTATATTTGTCAATAGTTTAACTATCGACACCAGCTACACAATTGCTGCAGGTACGTCCGGTATGTCGGCAGGCCCGATAACAGTGGCCAGCGGCACCACGGTGACAGTCGCCAGCGGCTCACGATGGGTGGTGGTGTGAACGAAATTACAGAACATTTTGTGCCTAGCCGCGAACAGATTGATCGTTTGCAAGCTGAAATGGTGACGATGCCGCAAGCCGAATTGGTTACGGAACATCATTTTTCGCCGGGCATGTATATGCGTAAAGTGTTTCGTCCGGCGGGCACTTTAATTGTAGGTAAGGTGCATAAAGAGCCGCATTTCTTTTTGTGCGCTATGGGTGAAATTGTGGCGTGGACTGAAAACGGCATGATTACTTTACTGCCCGGCGATGTAGTGGAATCTAAACCGGGCACCAAACGCGTCACAATGGCGGTAGTAGATTCAATTGGCATCACGATCCATCGTACAGATAAAACCGATCTTGATGAAATTGAAATAGAGTTGATAGAGCCTGACACAACCGCGTTGTTTGACGCACGTAATGACGTTAAAGAAAGATTGTTAAAAGGGGTTGCATCATGACATGGGTCGCCACAGCTATTGCAGGAAGCGCCATTATAGGTGGGTATGCGGCTAATAGAGCCGCTAAAGCGCAAGAGCGAGCTGCTACAGAAGCTACAGCTGCGCAGGAACGCATGTTCAATCGTCAGGTTGAACTGCAAGAGCCTTTCCGCCAAGCAGGCGTCAATGCACTGCCTGAATTGATTGAGGCTTCGCGGTATGACCCATTTACGATGGATAAGTTCACTGCCGACCCCGGCTATGGTTTCCGTCTTAAAGAAGGTCTGCGCGCGTTGGAAAGCAGCGCAGCGCAGCGAGGGGGATTGTTGTCCGGCAACACCATGCGCGGCTTAACGCGCTACGGCCAAGAACTAGGATCACAGGAATTTACCAATGCGTTTAATCGCTACCAAGCAGAACGCGCGGCTCGTTTGAACCCGCTGCAATCTTTGGCGGGTATGGGGCAAACTACAGCCGCTAATATAGCGGGGCAAGCAGGTCAGTTAGGCCAAGCTATGGGCGCTAATATTATTGGCGCAGGCAACGCACGCGCTTCTGGCTACATGGGCACTGCGAATGCCATATCAAACGCTTTGGGGCAAGGCTTGAATTACTATCAAGGACAAAACTACCTCGACGCATATAAAGCAGCTAACCCACCTGCGGGGGCTTCATCTGCTGGCGGCACTAGAAGAGTAACGCCTTGGGGTGGGATAAGTTAAGGATAAGTTATGGCACAGATTGATCCATCTATCGCAATGGGTTTTCGCCCGATTCAAATTGAATCGCCGATAAACCAAATGGCTGCCATATCGCAGCTTGAAGGCGCGCGTCAGCAGCGGCAAATGAATATGCTTCAGATGCAGGAATACGCGCGTAAAGCCAAAGAAGATCAAGACTTAGCGGTGCAACACAATGAACTAGCAAAGATTCATGGTTCGGGCGTAGAAATTGGTTCTCCGGAGTATTTTAATCTTGTTGCTGCTAAAGCACCACGATTGCTGACTAATATTATGGATCAGCAAACTAAGCGTGAGGCGTTAACCGCACAAAAAGAAGCGCGCGAAGCTGAAACAAAAAAACGCGAGTTTGAATTAGGTCAGCAAAAACAAAAACTATCAAGGGACAAAGTTAACCAAGCAATGGCTGATATAGCTGGTTTTGACGATTTAGTCAGTATCAATGCAGATATTGATAAAAAACTTAAATCTGGCGAATTAACAGAAGAACAGGCCAATCAAATCAGATCGGGGCTTCCTGCTGATGACAGCGGCATACCTGCGTGGCAACGTAACAGTTTAATGAAGTTGATGGATCTTAAAGATCGGCTAGTGGAACAGCAAAAGCAAAAAGAACGTGTTGAACCTAAATGGGAGTACAAGAAAGTAGGTTCCCGTGAAGTTTTAGTAGACGTAAACCCATATAGCTCGACTGTAGGCCAGATGAAACCCTATACTTCGGCTTTAGAGGATACCGAACCTAAATGGGAGTTGAGAAAAGTAGGCTCCAAAGAAGTTTTAGTGGATACAAATCCGTACAGCGCGACTGTGGGTCAAATGAAAGCTGGCGCTGAAGCTTTGGTAGACACCACGCCTAAACCAGAACAGATTGAACAAGACGGCAAAATTTCATTCCGTGACATGAATCCAAACAGCGCAACGTATGGGCAGTTAACGGGCGTTACGCAGGAAATAGTTAATACCGAGCCTAAATGGGTAGCCCGCGATATTGGCGGCTCCATTGTGTATGTGGACGAGAACCGGTATAGCAAAACCTTTGGGCAACAAAAATCAGGGGCATCAATTACTAAAACAGCATTGCCAGCTGCACCAGAAGGTAGAACCACAGAACAACGTAATTATGATGCTGCTAAAGACGGCGGTTTTACCGGCACGTTTGCCGAGTTTTTAGACCAACAAAAAGAAACTGCAGACGAACGCGAATGGCGAAAAGCAGTTAAAGCAGGCACGTTTAAAGGCACTTTTCCTCAGTGGAAACAAGCGCTTCGCCCCGTGTCGACTACAAACGTAGCTCCACCAGTACAAACTGTAACGGTACAAGGGCCTAACGGGCCAGAAATGCGTGATGCGAGAACAGGTCGGTTAATTACAGACGATAAAGGGCAAGCACTTAAACCTTATGACGCCGGCAATAAACCGCTTTCTCCGGTGCAAGCGCAAAAACTTAAAAAAGATCAATCCGTCGATAACGCACGCATTACCGTTGCTAAAGACACCGCCGACGATATTGAAAGAAACGTTGACTCTTTAATTGGGAATGAAAAGAAAAAAATTAAACCGCATAAAGGTTTACCTGGTATTACAGGATTTAACGCTTTATTACCTTCAATGCCGGGGAGCGACGCTCGCGGCGCGCAACAGTTGCTAGACAACATTAAAGGTAAAGTTACCATGATGGGTAAAAGCATCATGTCGCAAGAAGGCAAACTTGGCAACATGGCAGTACAAGAGTGGAAAATTGTGTCGGATGCAGTGGAACGCCTCGATCCGGCAGCACCTAATTTTGCGGATCAATTAAGAAACGTGGTTAGGCAAGCCCGGCGTTTAGAAAACAATTTAAAAGCCCAACATAAAACTTTGTACGAAGCCCCAACGGTTGACCAGTCAAGTTCTGTGCGAAGTGAAGCTGACGCAATTTTAAATAGGAAGTAATTATGGCCACTGCCGACGATTACGCAGCGTGGATTGTTAAAAACGCGGATAAGAAAGGTACGCCGGAATTTGACACGGTGGCTGCCGCGTACAAAGAAGCAAAAGCACAAGAGCAAGAAGAAACTTCGGTGCCCGAAGATTTTTTTAGGGCAGCAGAAATTTCAGGGCAACCTGTTAGCGAAATACCTGCGCGGCGCAATTACGAGTTAAGTGAAGTGCCCGGCGCTGCGCTGCGTAACGCGCCCGCCAGCGGCATAAAATTAGTGACTGACGTAGCGCAAGCCATCACCAGCCCAATACAGACCACAACCGGGCTAGGCGATCTGCTAGGCGGCATTATGGAGCCGATCACACCCAATATTTTGTATGGTGGCGATTCCCGTGAACGCGCGATAGCGGCGCGTGAAAATTTTGCAAATTATTTGGCCGAACGCTTTGGTGGCACAGAAGAACTTAAACGCACAATGGCCGAAGACCCTATTGGGTTTTTGGGCGACCTGTCTACCGTACTTAGTGGCGGCGCCGGCGTGTCAAAACTTGCGGGTAAGGGGCAACGCAAGTTAACTAAAACAACTGACGTAATCCCATTGGAGAGAGCGTTAGTTACTGGTTTTGATACTGCAGCTAAATACACTAACCCACTGACGCCATTTGCGGCAGGGGGTGGGTATATTGTCGATAAATTTAAAGGCGGCGCAGAACGTTCTGCGGCCAAAATTGCGCGAGAAGCTGCCGGGGAAGACTTACCAAAAATTGAAGCGTTAATAAGAAGTAAGCAAGGCAATTTAAGCGCAGCTGAAATGTTTGCCGATCTTGACCGCAATCAAATTCAGGCGTTAGGCGAACTAGCGCGCATTAAAGACACTAAGAATTTTTACGCTAAATTAGATAAGTTTCGTGAGGAAACCCGTCAATCTAGGTTAGACAATCTGGCGGGCGGCGCAACAAACACAGAGATTGCTAATAGTTTGCTCGCGTCAAAACAAGCGCTAACCGACATCACCACGCCGATGCGTGAGACTGAGTTAGCAGCAGCTAATACGGGCAAGTACAAACAAAGGTTAGAGCGTCAAGCCACTACACTAGGTGAGATCGCCGCCGATAAAGTAGGCGATGTACGTCGGTTTACGGCTGCCCGTCAACGGTTAAACGCGGCTAAAACTCAGGCCGATCTATCACCAAACGTTAGCGCAGATAGACTGAAGTTTACCGGCGAAATGGAAGACGCAGCAGAACGCGTGGCCACCCGCGCGGCTGAAGAATCATTACTGTATGGCGAAGGTTCTCGTTTTGCTCAACGTCGTGCTGACAGCCTAAAAGCAGAAGGGTTGTCACCACTAGACACTGACGGCGTTATTCGTGACATCAACGCTAAACTAAACAATCCTAGAGTTGGTGTGTCGGACGTTAACCGTCAAGTACTAACAGCAGTAGCCAGAAAAATTAAAGAGTGGACAGCCCGCAACGGCGGCGTCATTGACGTCAATGCTCTTTACAGTATTCGCAAAGATACGGTTAACGAAGTAATTGACAGACTGATGGTGGGTAAAGACCCTAAAACGTCGGCCAAATACGCGGCTCGCCTGTTAGGGGAAGTACGCCCGTTGATTGACGACGCCATCATCAAAGCGGGCGGCACTGGCTGGAAGGATTATCTTGACACCTTCTCGCATGGCATGGACGTCATCAACCAGCGCAAGATGGCGCAAGTTGCCCGCAACTTGTACGGCAAAGCAGATAAGTCCGACTTTTTGCGGTTAGTTCGAGGTGAGTCACCCGAATTGGTGGAAGAAATATTTGGCCACGGACGCAACGACATCAAAGTGGAGATGGGCAACAAATTCAAAGTTTTGGATGAAGTTGCGGGCGAACTAGAGCGCGGGCAAAAAATTAAATCTGGCGCTGAAAAAGGCGCCGCTGACGTTAAAGACATATTTACGCAAAATCAATTTAAGTTACGCGTTCCGTTTTTTGGCGTCAAAGCTACTGTGGGTAACGCTATACTCAGCGAGCTTTCTGGCAAAATCAATGCTAAGACGGCAAAAATACTAGAAAAAGGGTTTGAGTCTGGCAAAAATTTTGAGGATATGCTGAACGAAGTGCCTTTTGGCGATCGGGGGCGGGTGTACAAGGCTTTTGCGCGGTACGGCCCTGAACTAACTCGCGGGAAATTTAACGTGTCGGCTACCGTAAAAAATGCCTTGGCGCCGCAAGATCAGAATCAGAACCAGAATAGTATGAGGAAAGATTAAATGGCATCCCTAACCCCAACACCCAAGCAGCAGTTCTTCGATGCCAACGGTAACCCGCTGGTAGCCGGTAAGGTTTACACCTACGCCGGCGGCACGACGACCCCGATTGCGACCTACACCGACCAGGCGGGCGGAACAGCTAACGCCAACCCGATCATCCTTGATTCGCGTGGCATGGCCAACATCTGGCTGCAGCCAACAATCGCGTACAAGTTCGTCGTCAAGGACGAGAACGACGTAACGCAATACACCACGGACAATATCCTGGTGCCCGTGGACAACCTGTCGTTCGGCTCGCCACCTCCGATCGGTGACGTGTCGCCTAACACGGGCGCGTTCACTACTCTTTCGGCCACGCAAGATGTCACCTTCTCCGGCTTTGGCTACGTGCAGATGCCTGTGGGCGCCACGACTGACCGGCCTGCTGTGCCAGCTGAAGGCATGTTCCGCTACAACAGCACGCTAGATCTGTTTGAGGGTTTTAGCAATAATCAGTGGGGTCAGGTGGGCGGTGCTGCGGGTGCGACCGGCGGCGGTAACGACGAAGTGTTTATTGAGAACGACCAGACTGTCACGATCAGTTATACAATTCCGGCTACTAAGAATGCCATGTCTACCGGCCCGATTACGCTAGGCGGCGGGTTTGTTGGCACGGGTAGTATTGCAGGCACGACATTGACGATTGACACAGCCACCTCTGGCGCTGTTGCTGTAGGGTCGGTGATTGTAGGCACCAGCATTACGGCAGGCACGGTGATTACGGAATTAGGCACGGGCACCGGCGGTATTGGTACCTACACAGTGTCACCCTCGCAGTCGGTGTCGTTGGACGCCATCACCGCGCCGGTGATTGTCACCGTCTCATCCGGCAGTCGCTGGGTTGTTTTGTAAAGGATAAATTATGGCTTCAGTAGTTCTTTCAGGCGACACGTCCGGCACGATTACGATATCGGCTCCCGCTGTTTCTGGCAGCAATACGCAGACGTTGGTCGCCGCCACAGGTACACTAGCGCCGTTGATCTCTGGTACTGCTCAAGCATCTACTAGCGGTACGTCGATTGACTTCACTGGCATTCCGTCGTGGGTTAAACGGATTACGGTGATGTGTTCAGCATTAAGCACAAATGGGTCAAGTAACCCAATTGTGCAGTTAGGCACAAGTGGAGGCATACAAGCAACGTCTTATACTGGATCCGTTTGGCTTGCTAACACTACAAATACGCTTAATTCAACCGGATTTTTTATCTCTCCAAGCGTTGCGGCATCTACAGTTCTTGAGTCAATTATTACTCTTTGCTTGTTAAATTCATCGACGGGTTTGTGGGTTGCTTCAATCGTTAGTTCGCAAACAAATTCAGCTACAGGAATTGTTGGCAGTGGAAGTAAAACACTATCCGGCACACTCGACCGAGTCCGCATCACTACAGTCAACGGCACAGACACCTTCGACGCTGGCACCATCAACATTCTTTACGAATAAGAGGACATCATGCACAGAATCGTGGTTGACGTACAAACTGGTCAAGTGACCCAAGTCGAATTGACAGCTGAAGAAATCGCGGCGATTGAAGCTGCACAAGCGCCTGTCGAAACACCGGCTGAACCCTCTGCGGAGCAATAATTATGGCTGTTACTCTTAACGCATCCACCTCAACAGGCTATATCCAGACCGCTGACACTAGCGGCAATCTAGCCTTGCAAAGCAATGGTACGACGCAGTTTACTGTGGCGTCTACCGGCGCGTATGGCCAGATAAAGTCAGGTACGGCTGTTACTGCATCGGGTACTTCGGTAGACTTTACATCAATACCGTCTTGGGTCAAACGGATTACGGTGATGTTTAATGGGGTGAGTACGAACGGGTCGAGCAATATTTTGATTCAGCTTGGCGATAGCGGTGGTATTGAGAATACTGGATACGCGAGTAACGCAGATCAGGCTGGCACTGGCGTTAATTCTACTGCTGGTTTTATTACGACTAGATCAATTGGATCAACAGCAGTCAATCAAGGTTTGGCTACCATCGGGCTTATATCGGCAAACGTTTGGGCTATTTCCGGCGCTTTTGCTAGATCAGATTCAGCAAGCGGAAGTTTTTTTGCAGGGTCAAAAACACTTTCGGATGTGCTTACAACTGTTCGTATTACTACCGTCAACGGCACAGACACCTTTGACGCTGGCACTATTAACATTCTTTACGAGGGCTGATTATGGCAGTAATTATTGATGGTACTAACGGAATTACATCGCCAGAGCCTTTTGTTTTAACTTCAGGCACATTGTCTTCCCCTGCGGTTGCTGGGCAAACGGAATACGATGGCAAAGTGTTTTACAAAACGCCTCAAGGCACACAGCGTGGTGTGGTGCCGGGCGCTCAGTTTTTTCGTTTGGATTCCGCTTTGGCAGGTGCTAACGTCAACACAGCACAAAGTGTGCTTGGCGTAGGCGTTACGTTGTCGTCCAGTACCGTGTATGCGTTTGAGGCTGTTTATGCGCTTAGTAAATCTGCTGGCACTACGTCGCATTCGGTGGGCTTAGGTTTTGGTGGTACAGCAACGCTAAACAATATTTCTTACGCCGGCGTTTCAGCTAGTAACAACTCAGCATTTACCACGGATGGCACGGGCGCTATTGGCATATATGTTCAAACTGCGTCTAACACAACCTTTAGTAATGGCACTTCAACTTCGGCGAACATATTTAGGACTTACACTATAAAAGGCACAGTGTCGGTTAACGTTGGCGGCACGTTTACACCGCAATACACACTGTCAGCAGCACCGGGCGGCGCGTACACAACCGCTTTGGGTAGCTATTTTATGATTTACCCTATTGGCGCATCAGGCGCTAACATCAACGTAGGTACGTGGGCATAACATGGACTCGCAAGTGCTTTTCAATATCGCTGTTGCGATCGCGGGGTTCTTTGGCGGCTGGGTGTTGAACAACATCCACCGATCCTTAGACCGGCTAGACACGGACGTGCGTGCCATGCCGCACGTTTACGTCACCCGTGAGGACTACAAGGACGATTTGCGCGACATCCGTGAGATGTTGGGTAAGATCTTTGACCGACTAGAGGCCAAGCAGGATAAATGATCGATCCGGTGACAATCGGTCTGGCGGTCGCGGGCGTCAAGGCTGTTGTCACTGGCGTCAAAGAGGCGGCTGCTCTTGCCCGCGAAGCGTTTGACGAGATCAACGGTGCAGTCGAGTCGGGCAAGACCCTAGCCGACTCCATGTCGGGCGTTACTAAGTTCTTCTCCGCTGCAGGCAAATACGAGACCAAGCGCAGTCAGCTTGAAGAGGCCAAGGTCGCTCAAGAGGCTGCAGTGGCCAAAGGCGAGCCCGTGCCCGACTACGTATCAGATGCTGAGTACGTCATGGAGCTGATGATTATTGATCGTCAGATCAAGCAGTATTATGACGACATCAAGCACATCTTCACCTACCATTTCCAAGAAGCCGGCATGTGGGACGAGTTCTGGCAGCGCATGGGTAAGCTGCGAGCCGAACGCGAAGCCAAGGCCGAAGCAGCCAGGCAGGCTGAGACAGAAAAGCGCCTGCATGAAAAGACCTTAGAGATGAAGAAGCGCCGCGAACGGCAGCGCCTAATAGATGGTATTGAAGCAGTGGGTGCAGGTATCGTTATCGTCATTATTATTTTGATATTCTGCTGGGCTATATGGTGGATGTTCCAACAAGGAGGTTGACATGCTAGGACTTGACGCGCTGCTGGGTATTGGCGGCAAACTGATCGACAAACTGATTCCTGATCCTGAACAGAAGGCCAAGGCGCAACTAGAACTGGCCAAGATGGCGCAGGATGGCGAGCTGGCCAAGATGGCCAACGAGACTGACCTGTACAAGTCGGAACAAAACAACCTGACCGACCGGCTAAAAGCCGACATGGCCAGCGACAGCTGGCTGTCCAAGAACATTCGGCCCTTGACGCTGGTGTACATCTTGGTCGCCTACATGGCGTTAGCGATCCTTGACGCTGCGCTGGTTGATATCGCCGACTCGTTCGTCGAGCTGCTAGGTCAGTGGGGTATGCTGGTGATGTCGTTCTACTTTGGCGGCAGAACGCTTGAGAAGATCATTGATATGCGAGCGAAAAAATGAAAGAGAACTTCGACGAAGCCCTTAAAGCAATCCTGAAGCACGAAGGCGGGTTTGTTAATCATCCCAAAGACCCAGGCGGCATGACGAACTTGGGTGTCACCAAGAAAGTGTGGGAAGAATGGGTCGGCAAAGCTGTTGGCGAAAGCGAAATGCGGGCGTTGACCCCGGCTACAGTGGCGCCTATGTACAAGAAGAAGTACTGGGATGCGGTCAGAGCCGACGAGCTGCCAACGGGGCTCGACTATCTGATGTTCGACTTTGCGATCAATGCAGGGCCAAGCAGAGCGATCAAGACCATGCAGAAAGCGATCGGAACGACACCTGATGGCGCCATCGGCCCCAAGACCATGCAGGCGTTGAAAGACGCCGATCAGAAAGACTTGATCGCTAAGTTCAGCATGGAGAAGGAGCTGTTCTACAAGGCGCTCCCGACGTTTGCAACCTTTGGCAAAGGCTGGATGCGCCGGGTAGCAGAGGCGCAATCACATGCGGTGACGATGCTGGCGTAGCTGCCGGCAGACCTCACGATCGCGTACCGACATGTCGGGCGATATCTCGGCCACACCGCACTCAGCCGGTGTTGGCCGGGGCTGGTCGGGAATGAAAAACGCCAGAAAGCCGACGGTGGCGACCACGATGGCCGCGTAATAGACGAGGACAAGCTCCTTCATACGCTCAAGAGCCTGCCCAAGAACTTCACCATCGGCGACTCGTACCGTATGGGCACGCCCAGCATGATGTCCTGAACAAACCGCTCCTCTGGCGTAGAGTCGCGCTGATACAACTGCGGCGTGTAGTGCGCGCCGATCTTGGGTGGTTCTTCCTTGATAAAGTAGCCATCACGTAACATCGTCTTTCCTCCTATCTTCATTTGCACGGCGGGCGTCAACACCTTTCTTTTTTATCAACGCCGCCTCGTCCTTAGTATAAATCGATTTTCCCGCCATTACGTTGCCTGCAACCCACACCTCGGCTGAGTAGGCATTGTTCTTGCATGATGGGCACCTGCGTTGCCGCCGGATGCCGCCTGGCTGCTGGGTGGTGTTGACTACATGGGTCTTGGCGCCGCACTGCATACATTTCATGGACGTACCGCCTTTGCCATCACTTCCAACCGCTCACGGGCGTCACGCAGGGCACAGTAGCGCTGGTGCAGGCGCTGCAGGTGCGAGCTGCGGCGCTCGTTTAGCGTCTCATGCGTCAGTAGCGCGAACACCTCTTCTTCAGACAGCGACGCCAAGACATCATTCAGTGCGCGCCAGCTTTGCTTTTTCATCTTCTATCCTTTGTTCTATGTCATTAACCTGCTGCAGTGCCCGCTCAAACGCTTTGGCCATCTGGTTTAGTTCCTTCTGGCGTATGCGCTCCTCAGTCTGCGCGGCCTTTAGTTTGGCCTTCCAGTAGTCAATTCTTTTCACGTTGTTCGGCCTCCAGTTCGCGCAGATCGTTGGCCACATCTGAGACGCCGTGCCAATCGGATCTAGCGATCATGACATGCAGGTAGTCGATCAGAATCTCACGCTGGGTTTCGTACTTGGTAAAGTCAGTCATTTTGCGTCCTCTTTCATTTTGGTAAATTTTGCCATCGGGATGATACGTTTGCTGCCGTCCAACATTTCAATATGCACAAAGCCCTGCGAGCCCGCCCAGCAGCCGTAGTAGGCACGCTGCAGCCCGTCGATGTCGAAGGCCATTTTCATGCCGTGGCACCAGCTGGGGCGCTCTTGGGTCAACACGGTCTGGACACTGATGTCGTTCGTGTACGTCAGGTAGTCGGGCGGGGCAGCGATTGCAGGCGCTGCCAGTAGTAGTAACAGGTATCTCATTGCTCCCCCTTCGCTCTCAAGTTTTTATCCACTGTCGCGTCAATGCAAGTGCCTTCTAACTGCGTAATCTCACCACCGCTTTGGCTCGCTCGCTCACGCATCTTCTGCTTTTGCTGACGCACCTCTTCCTTGCACACCTCTTCACTAGTGAAGAAGTCTCTTTTCTGCATAAACTCACAATGAGCGTTAATGCAAACCCATAACACCGGGATAAAAATAGTCATTTCAACGCCTCCATCGCTATATCGGAAATTGCTCGTTTGTCGTGTAGGGCTGCCCAGATCTTTTCGTCAACTGTCTTCTCGGCGAGTAGGATATAGACCCAGACGTCGTGCAGTTGCCCGGAACGGTGCAACCGTCCAACGGTTTGTTCGTACAGCTCCAGGCTCCACGGCAACGACAGAAATACCATGTGGCTTCCCCCGTGCTGTAGATTAAGTCCATGTCCCGCTGACTTAGGATGGACGGCAAGAAGTTCGATTTGTCCGGCGTTCCATCGCTCGATCGCTCGGTCGTCGTCGAGGGTGGCAAGCCTTGGATAGCGGCGACGAAGTTCTGCCACCTCTTCCTGAAACTGGTAAACAATGAGCGTATTGGCATGTTGGTTTTCCTCTAGTAGTTCATCTAATCGATCAAACTTGTGACTGCTAAACCACACCGCCGTTTTGCTGGATGTGAACTGACCCGGCGCATCGCTCGCCACCCGGCTGCTGTCGTACACAAACCCCGACGCCATCTGTTGCAACTTGCTTGTGACCGCTGCAGCGTTAGCCGCCAGAATCTCAGCCGTTGGAAACTGCACCACGAAGTCTTTTTTCATTTTTTCATACGGCTGTCGGTCGTCCAGCTGGCTGCGCAGCTCGACCACATGGCAGGGCGGCAGCTTGTCCTTGTATTCGCCAGGCTCCAAGACGAACGTCGCCGGCTTAATGCGCTCCATGACCAACGGCAGGGCGCCCGGGCGCGGCAGCCACTCGCCAAAGTCGCGGTTCATGCAGACGAAGTATTGCTGCAGGAACGCGCCTTTGGCACGGCCTAACAGTTTCTCGTCAACGATCTTGCATTGGCCAAAAACGTCTTCAAGGCCGTTACTGGTGAACGATCCTGTCAACCCCCAGCGAATCTTGAACTGGTCGATCACCTTGTGCAGGGCTTTAAAGCGCGTGCCGGATGGGTTCTTCAGTTTAGTCAGCTCGTCGAACACGATGGCGTCAAAGTCAGACAAGTCCTGTTCGGCTAGCCATTGAATGTTGTCGTAGTTAGTGACCACTATCGCCACAAACGAGCGCAGTGCTGCCGCTCGATCTTTAGGGCTGCCCACGGCGACGCGGTGATCTAGCTCTGGCGCCCACTTGGGCACCTCGATGGGCCAAACGTCCGTGCAGACACGCTTGGGTGCCAAGACAAGGAACCGGCTTGCGTAGCCGTCCTTGACCATCGCCTGCATGGCAGTCAACGTGATCGCCGTCTTGCCTGCGCCCACGGGCGCCAATATCATCGCCCGGTCACGCTCATACAAAAAATCAGCCGCTTCATCTTGATACGGCCTGAGTGCTAATCCACTCATCAATCATCTCCTTCGACCATAAACAAACGTAGTTCTGTTGCAACGCAATAACGTCGTTGGCAAATCGTTTTTGTAGTTCAGACAGCCGACCGCCTTTGGTTTTCAATTCGACAAACCACGTTGATCCATCAGGCATACAAGCCAAGCGATCACTCACTCCGCGCTGGTTGACTGACCTGAACTTGTACGTCTTGCCGCCGGCGCGTTCGACTGTCCACACAAAGTAATTTTCAATTTCGCGTTCAAGCATGCTGCGAAATATAAGGCATCAAAAAGTATTTGACAAGGATTATTTTAGGGACTACAGTCGAGGCTCAATCACTACACGGGAGTACAGTTCAATGTCACATTCCAATATCGTCGGCGGCTCTACCGCCAAGCGCGTCATCAACTGCCCGGCATCGGTCAAGCTTGTGCAACAGATGCCACCACAAGCCGAGTCCGAACACGCAGCGCGCGGCACTCTCCTGCATAACGTCATCGCCGAACTGCTTGAGTTCGACAAAAGGCCAGAGCAGTGCTTGGGCGCCACGTACAAAGATCAGATACTCACACCGGAGCTACTCGATGAAAAGATTATTCCCGCTCTCGCGCTACTCGACGAAGTCGATCCAGAGAAGAAGATGGAGTACATGGTGGAGACCCGAGTTGCCTTTGGCGATTTTCTGCCTGGTGTCTTTGGTAGCACTGACTTACTTGGGCGTAAAGGTAAACGCGCGATCGTTCTTGATTGGAAATTTGGCGATGGCGTACTTGTTGATGCTGTGGAAAATCCTCAGCTCTTATTTTACGCAGCTGCGGCAATGAGAACACCGGCAGCACAATGGATATTTGAAGGCGCTGAAGAGATCGAGTGCATCATCGTGCAGCCGCCATCGATTCGCCGTTGGGTCACCACGCCCGAGCGCATCAAGCAGTTCGAACAAGAGCTGCTTTACGCTGTGCGTCTCTCGTCATGGCCAGAAGCGCCGTTTGCAACAGGCGACCACTGCCGTTGGTGTACCGCAAAACCTATTTGCCCGCGCATGACCGGTGCAGCTGATCGTGCGCTGAAGGTGCAGCTGGCTAACCTGCCGGCAGAACAGATCGCAACACAGCTGCGTCAGGCTGATATGCTGGAGGATTACATCAAGGAGTTGCGCGCGCTTGCGTTCCAGATGCTTGAGAACGACCGTGCCGTGCCTGGCTACAAACTGGTCGCCAAGCGTGGCACACGCCAGTGGGTGGACGAGGCGAAGATTGAAGCATGGGCTGATGCGAATGGCGTAGAAGATGCGTATGAGACAAAAATTAAATCGCCCGCACAGCTTGAAAAAGTCTTGAAAAAGACTACACTAGATTTCCCGTCGGATTTGGTCGTATCGATCTCGTCGGGGAGTACGTTGGCGCCGGAGTCTGATCCGAGGCCAGCGGTTTTGCAAATCGGGAAGCAGTTGACTGCAGCCCTCTCTAAACTTTAATAGGAGTACAGTAATGTCCAATATGGTCACGTTTAAAGGCGCTAACCTGCCTGCCGTATCCACCCTCTCAACCGCACTGCGCACGCTTGAGACCGAAGTCGGCCCAGCAGGCTCCGTCATCCTGAAAATGGACAAGACCGGCCACTGGGTGTTTGGTGCAGACCAGACCGAAGTCGATGACGACGCAACGTGGGCGATCAACCCGTTCTCTTTCATCCACGGCTTTATTGCATGGGGTGAAGGCGAAGTGTTGGGTGAGAAGATGGTGTCGGTATCCGAGCCGCTGCCTGAGATGGAAGCAGCACCACCCAACGCCAAGCGTGGTTGGGAGGCGCAGGTCGGCATGTCCCTGAAGTGCGTCACTGGCGCCGACAAGGACATGGAGGCGCGCTACACCGTCACGTCCGTGGGTGGCAAGCGAGCTGTTCAGCAGTTGGCGGTTGCGATTGCCGAGCAGGTTGAGAAGAACCAGAGCAAGCCAGTGCCGATCGTGCGTCTCAAAAAAGACCACTACACGCACAAGTCGTATGGCCGCATCTTCACGCCGGTCTTTGAGATCGTCGAGTGGGTGTCGATGGATGGTAAAGCAGACGAGGCCGAGGAGCAGGAAGCACCAGCAGCCGAAGCCGCACCTGCCCGCCGCCGCCGCGGCTAAGTAGCACGGGGGAAAGCGGATGCTGACCAGTTAGCTGAAATGCAAAGGCAGTGCAGCGAGTACCCCACCTTTTCTATGACCTCGGTCATCTAATCATCAGGCTCTTCCTTGGTCGGTTCGACCTGATGCTGGCAAGATGACAGGGGTCACCCTCTACCATGACAATACTCTGGATTGACTTCGAGACACGCAGCCGCTGCGACTTATCCTCACGGGGAGTCTATAACTATGCCCAAGATGGAACCACCGATGTACTTTGTATGTCCTACGCGTTTGACGACGATGAGGTTGTCACCTGGACTCCCGACCAGCCGTTTCCCGAGATGGTTCGGAATCACACCGGACGCATCTACGCGCACAATGCCGCCTTCGAGCGCCTCATCT
>Ga0209358_10001344_pt1 | contig 19726 bp, 15 predicted proteins | sample LauGreFa1BDMLBSN_2_FD_187574 | JGI IMG/M metagenome (GOLD analysis project Ga0209358, IMG submission 187574) | Freshwater lake microbial communities from Lake Michigan, USA - Fa13.BD.MLB.SN (SPAdes) (version 2) | ecosystem: Environmental > Aquatic > Freshwater > Lake | place: Lake Michigan, USA...
CTGTTGATAATCCATTTTTATTACTTAATGTTGATGAATATATAATACCAGTATTAGATAATGTAGTTGTTAATATAGTTCCAGTGTTACTTAATGTACTTGTAGTTATAGTTCCTGTATTACATAATGTTCCTGTTATAGCAATTCCTGCATTACTAAAAGATTGAGAATAAATAACACCTGTATTACTCATAGTAGCAGAAATTATAGTTCCAGCATTAGATATAGTCTGAGAATATATAATACCTGTATTACTTGTGGTGACTGATGTTAACATTTGACTAATTGTTACATTGGAATTAAATGATGCATTACTATAAATATTTAATTGACCATAAATATTTGTATTACATAATGTTGTATTACTATAAACTGTTAAATTACTTTGTATAATTTCATTGGTATAAATTGTAATATTTGATGTAACGTATTGAACATTACTAACTGTTAATATACCTGATATAATAACATTAGATTTAAAAGTTGCTACATTTGATACATTTAGTGTACCTGAAATATCAAGAGTTGTAGTTGGATTACTTAATCCCAAACCAACATTTGAACTTAATAAATATACTATATTATTTGATGTAATCCAAGGATTAGAATCAGCTATAGCTGTTGTTGTATTAACAATTGAATATAAGTTTGATAATGCTAATGATGTAGGTGCATTAGATGTTGAACCACTTGTATAACTGTTAATTAAGAGATTACAATATCCTAAAGCATTGATTGAACCATTTACGTCTAAAGTATAATTTGGTAAAATTCCAATACCAAAAGATGAATTACTTGAATATAGTTGTGTAACTCCAGTATTATTTGACATTAAAATATTACTACCTAAATTAGTTAATCCTTTAACATGAATATTACCAGTATTACTTATTGTATCTGTAGTAATTGTACCTGAATTACATAAAGTTCCTGTATATAATATTCCTATATTACTCATTGTAGCTGAAATAATAGTATCAGCATTAGATATAGTTTGAGAATATATAATTCCAGTATTAGATAATGTAGTATTATATAATATTCCAGTATTACTCATTGTTGCAGAAATTAATATACCAGCATTTGATATTGTTTGGGAATATATAACACCTGTATTACTTGTAGTGGCTGATGTTAATATTTGACTAATTGTTACATTGGAATTAAATGTTGCATTACTATATATATTTAGTTGACCGTAAATATTAGTATTAGATAAAGCGGTAGTTCCATAAACAGTTACATTAGAATTGAAAGTAGCATTACCTAGATTACTTAATGAATTCGATAAAATAGTATTTTGGTTTACATATAAATTTGAATTAACCACAACATTAGAAGAAAAGAATGCATTATCAACATTACTTAAAGTATTATTATTAATAATAGAATTTACATTTAAAATACCTAAAATATTAACATTAGATGAAAAACTAGCATTTCCAAGATTACTTAAAGTATTTGAAAATGCAACATTTTGATTGACATTTAAATTTGATTTTATTATTAGATTAGAATCAATATTAACAGTATTATTAATATCTAAAGCATATGATGGTATTTTACCTATACCTAAACCAGTATTATTGATCACAGCTCTTTGTATACCATTTGTTGAAAATCCAATAGCATTATTAGATGAATGATATAATCCAGTATTACTATCTCCTTGCCAAGAAAAACTTGGTAAATTAGAGGAATCATTAGAAGAACCAAGATATGCAGATTGATTATTACATAAACTAATACCATATGCAGCGATTGTACCGGCAGAATATATATTTGATGTTGTATAAATATTTCCATCTACATAAAATAAACAATTACTTAAAGTATTAGAATTTCCAATAGATATACTTCCATTATCATTATCATTAATATATAATATTGGCTTATTATTTCTTGAGACAAATGAAGTCATATTTTATATATAATGATATGAAAAATATTAATTTAAAACAAAAAATATTTAAATTGTGTTTATGAATACATTGATTTTATCTTTGTATATAATAAAAATGCCTACAATTAATAAATATCGTGTATTTTGTAATACAGAAAATACATTTGTAACGACTTGGAGTATTAATCCACCAACTACTTGTCCTAATAATAATACACATAACATAGATACAGAAAGTATTACAATTATTGATTCTATATCAGATATTGATACATCTTTTGTATCATCATTAAATTCTAGTTCTTTAGCATTAACAATAAATGAATCATTTACAGGAACTTATGAAGATGTTAGTAAATATAATAATATTTCAATATTATCTTTATTAGGAGAAAATGAAACAGGTACATTAGAAATTCAATTTTCAATCGATGAAAATGGAATAAAAAAAATAACAAAAACTTATTTAATTGGAAAAAATGGTATAAATATGCAATCAGTTAATATAACTTCAAAATATTTTAAAGTTATAATTTATGCAAATCAAGAAACAGCTGTAACTGGTTCAATACAATGTATGTATCATAAATATGCTACTAATACAGATACTGGAAGTATTAATGATTCAATAAATAGTAATAATAAAACTATTTTATCTAGATCAATTATTAGTGGTGCAACATTTGGTGGTGTTTTTAAAAATGTTGGTATTACACCAACTGCACAAGATTATTATGGATTACAAGTAGCTATATCAAAACCTTTAACAGCATTTGGTGAATTATTAACAATTACACCAACACCATTTATTCAAGTAAGTTGTCCATATGAATTTATTGATAAACAGAAAGTAGATTGGTTTACGTATGATTCCAATGATACAGATAACTCTACTATTGTAGCTGAAAATTCATTATATAAAATTAAATCATCGAATACTTCAAAATCCTATGCACTTTTACAATCTATTAATGTAGCAGGATATCGTCCAGGACAAGGTATAACTGTGAGATTAACATGTATAATTCCAAATGGTGGTATTGAAAATACTGAACAAATTATTGGATATGGAACAAACTTTTATGGTGTTTTTATTGGTTATATTAATACAACATTTGGTATATCATTTAGACAAAATGGAAGGCCTACTATTGCAAAAATAACAATAACAAATACAGCAATAAATAATGGAAATCTAACATTTACATTAGATAATTTAGAATATAATATTCCAGTAAATACTGGAGATACGCCAGAATATATTGCATATAAAATTGCTTCAATTACAGATTATAAATATTATAATAATACTGAATTATTATGGTTTGCATCAAACACAGGTAATACAGTAGTATTTACATCATTTAATGCAGAAAATAAAAATGGTTTATATTCAATTGATTCAAGCGCAATAGGAGTAACTTCTACAATCCAAGTATTATCATATGGCGTAAAATACACAGAAACATTTATACCAATTAATGAATTTAACATAGATACATTAGATGGTAATGGTCCATCAGGATTTATTATAGATCCAACAAAAGGAAATGTATATCAAATTCAATTACAATGGTTAGGGTTTGGAGCAATTACATTTTATGTTGAAGATAATTCTGGACATTTTACAGCTTTCCATCAAATTAAATATACTAATAGAAATCTTACTCCATCATTAATTATTCCACATGCATATGTCCAATTTTTATCGAGAGTTCTAGAAGGTTATACATCATCAATTAGTCCTGAAGTACATACAGCATCAATGTATGTCGGTATAGATGGTAATATTATAAGAAAAAATCCAGTATATTCAATATCAAATACAATAATTTTAGATAATACTGAACAGAATCTAATTGTATTAAAAGGAAGACAGCGTATGGGGAGACTTCCTTGTTTTATAGATTCAATAATAAATAATATGTCTATATCAGTTAGTGGAGGAACTGGTGCAGTAAAAATAAGAATTTATCAAAATCCTATAATTTCTCAAAATGCATCACTAATTGATTTCCCTAAATTTACATATGTTAATGAAACTACATCATCTGTAATATATGATACTAATTCTACAACATTATCTGGAGGTATTTTAATTGCACAATATACAATTTCATTAGATAATACTTTAAATATTTCAGAAGATGTATTAAAGGGAATAATTATAAATAAATCTAATATAATTGCAATAACTGCACAAGGTAATAATAATAGTGTTAATATATCATTATCATGGGTAGAAGATCAATAAATATATTAAACATGTATATTAATATTTATATTAAATATGTATACTAATATGTATATTCGATATGGAAAAGCATATCTTTACTTTGAGAATCAGAGTTTGTATATTCAATGTAAACAGGTGCATTTGCAGGTATATAAGTACCATTTATAATACCTTGACCAATAACAAATTTTTCATTTGGAATCGATAAATTTTTAACAAAATATACTCTTGGAATAATGAGATTACTAACTGTATAATTATTAGATGAAGCAATTTCAGTAATAATACTATTATTATTACTATTAATTGTGATAACTCTTCCTAAATGTTCATAATTAGATTCAGAATTAATAGATAAATAATTTCCAATATTGATATATTGAATAAAAGTATTTGGAACATTAATGTTTGAATCACCAATCGATATATTCTGTGTTGGATTTGTCTGTGGAAGTGAAACATAGCAATTTATTAAATCTCCTATATTTGATAATGTTGGGAATCCATATACAGTTCCGCAAGAAATATTCATAGGGAAATTTTTAACATATGTGTAATTACTTTGTGCTGGAACTGATACATTTAAACCTTCTAACATATAATGACCATTAGTATTATTTAAATTATTTTGAATTTGTATTAAACTTGTTGATACCTGATCAATAATTGTCATAGATGATTTGTCAATGGAATGTTCAATATTAGATGAACAATATTTAGGCATTACTGGACTCCAAACAGTTTTATATATACCTTCAGTTTCACAAAAAAATTTAATTTTATATAATGTTTTATTACTCATTTATACTTTTAAATTATACATACAAATTATTATTATTAAATTTTCCACAATATTTTATATTTCTCACTTATTTCAATAATTAATTAATCGCAACTATCATATATACCAATATTTGGGTCATATTCACCATCTAATGTCTTTTCATCAATATCAACATGAAATGTATATTTTATCTTATCTTTTTATCCAAATAAATTACATGATTATTAAATGCTTGACGAAATCCTTGAAATGGAAAAAAATTATTATTTTGATATATTATAATTATATTTGAATCTTCTATAGGTTTTAACCACGATGTTAAATATTCAACTATATCTTCTGTATTTTTTGGTGGATTATTATAGAAATCATACATATTATTTTTATAATATTATACTAAATAAATCTTATATATGAAATTATAAATTTTATAATATATCTGATAAAACATTTTTAAATGTTTCATAATTATTTTTTCGAATAGTTTTAGAGTTTGGTGCAAATAATTCAATCATTCCTGGTGGTAAAATTGCAAAGACTATATATTTAAATAATCCATCATATATTTGAATCACTTCTTTAAATACCTGGGCTACATCTTCGGGATTGCAACGCCATGCACCACACCCAAGTGCACCTAACACTATACTATCTTTATTATTTTTATAAGCAGATTGAAATATATTTTCAATTTTCATTTTTAATCTATTCATATCTTCAGGATACATATGATTATCATCATTAAGATTTGGATGTCTAATCCCAGGACAACTGATAACATCTATTTTATATGATTTCTCTAATAATTTATATTTTTCTTTTGCAGAACTTTTAAATACAATTACATTTTTAGAATATAATAATTCATTATCTTTAATAGGATATAATTTTTGATTAAGATGATTTGATAATGTTGTAGATCTAAACAATGATTCTTCTTGAGCGCAGCTACCGGTAGTTACACATCCACCAGCCCAACAATCATCTGCCATATTTAATACTACTGGCTGAAAACCTAGTTGAATTAATTTATCTGCTGCTTTTAATGTATCTAATTGCCAAATATCATATATAGTTTTCTCTTTAAAAATAGGAACAAAATCAGGGTCATGGTATAATTTTTCACTAGGAAATGTTGGTAATTTATCACATATCGCCTTGGTATGTTGCCATGTTTCAATATTAGTTTTAAATGGTTCAGGTAACATTTTATTACATAATATTTAGTTATTAATTATTAAATTTATAACGTGAAATTATATATTTGAATTTACAGTTAAACCTTTTTGAATAGTTACATTTGAATTAAAAGTTTCATTTGAATTAACATTAATTTTTCCATAAATAGTAATTAGATAAAGCAAGTAGTTCCATAAACAGTTAAATTAGAATTTAAAGTAGCATTTCCAAGATTACTTAAAGTATTTGAAAATACAATATTTTGATTTACATATAAATTTGATTTTATTATTAGATTAGAATCAATATTTACAGTATTATTAATATCTAAAGCATATATGATGGTATTTTTCCAATACCTAAATCAGTATTATTAATCCGCAATTCCTTTGTATTCCATATTTCCTAAATAAGTGGAAGAATTAAATAAACTAATATCATATGAATTAATTGTATTAGCTGAAAATACATTTTTATCTATATATAATAAACAATTACTAGTATTGAAACAATATCATATATTTCATATATAATATATTTTGTTTAATCATGTAATAAATTTTTTATATTATTTATTGATGATTTAAGACATATTTTGTATATAAATTAATATTGAAAAATACTAATTTAAAATAAAAAATTTGATTATTATTTAAAATTTATTTTTCATATATTCATAATGAAAAAAAATGATTCAAAGTGGTTAGAGTTTGAATACTATTCTATGAATTTTCATATTAATAAATATAATCATAAAGTTTGGCATCAATCTATTATTCCAGAAGATGAATTATATAAAGCTGGTTTTATAAATGATTTTAATAGAACTCGTTTAAATCGTTTAGCTATTTTAAGAGAATCTAAAAATAATTCTGTTAAATATGGAGATTATGGTATGGATTTTTTGGCATATGATTCTATAACAGGAATATATCATGCTTGTCAATCTAAATGTTATTCAGGAAGAAATAAGGTAACAATAAAAGATATTGCAACTTTTCAAAGTATTGTTATGAATAGATTTAAAACTTTGGGTTATTTATATACTTTTGGAAAATTAGAAATAAATCTTCAAGAAGATTTATTAAATGGTGGTTTTATTGTTCATAATAGATTATTAAATTTTACAGGCGAGATTAAATCAATAGAGAATATTGATGAAATAAAATATGAATTAAGACTTTATCAAAAAGAAGCTATTCAAGCTATTTTAGGAGAAGGTAGAAAATCTATTGAAATTGCTTGTGGTTTAGGGAAAACATTAATAGCTGGACATGTGTTAAAAGAATCTGATTATAAAAAAATAATTTGTATTGCTCCTTTAAGAGTTTCAGTCGAACAATTACAAAATAGAATTATGCCATTTCTAGATAATAAATATAAATCTTTATTGGTTGATACTGAAGGTACTACTGATATTGATATTATAAATAAAAATATTGAAGATAATGAATATTTAATTATTTTTAGTACTTATAAAAGTGCTCAAGATTTATTAAATGAAATAGTAACAGGTGAAGAATATTTGATAGTTGATGAAGTTCATAATGCTTTAAACATGGGAGAATTTGTAAATAAATTTGAAAATTGTCTTTTGATGTCTGCTACAATTCCTGAAGAGTTATATGAAATAATTGAAGATGTAGATAATGTATTTACTTATGGAATTGCTGAAGCTATTCAAAATAAATATATTTGTGATTATGAAGTTCATTTACCATATATAGATAATGGAGTAGTTGAAGTATCTGAAAACTTTCCTGGAGATGCCAAGGTTGAATTTTTAATTACAGGAATGTTAAAAACTGGATCTAGAAGATGCATTGTATATTTAAGTAGTTGCTCAGAATGTGAGCCTTTTATGAATATGTTTAAAGAATCTATGAGTATATATCATGGAATTTGCAAAGTATGGTGTGAAAAAATAGATAATACAGTAAATTCAAAAGACAGAACTATTATATTAAATAAATTTCAAAATGATAAAGATAATGATTTTTATATAATAGCAAGTGTAAGAATTTTAGATGAAGCAATAGATATTTCAAAATGTGATTCAGAGTTTATAATTCATGTAGGAGAACAATCTAGTGATATTAGAACTGTTCAGAGACTTCAAAGAGGTGGAAGATTAGATTTAGAAAATCCAATGAAAAAAAATAATTTATTTATGTGGTGTGAAGACTGGTCAAAAGCTATTAATACATTAACTTTATTGAAAAATTCTGATATAGATTTTCATAAAAAAATAAATATTATTAATCCAAAATATAATGAAAATTCTAATATAGATAAAAAAAAAATTGTAAATAAAAAAATTATAGAATTAAAAAATTATATTAGTATTCAATGTTTAAATTTTGATGAAAGATGGGAAATTAAATATAAATTATTAAAAGAATTTATTAAAGAGAATAATAGAATACCAAATTGTAAAGAAGAATATAAAAATATTAAAATTGGATCATGGTGTAATGTTCAAAGAAAAAAATATAAAAAACAAATTTTAGATGATGAAAGAATACAAAAATTAGAAGAAATTAAAATATGGAAATGGGGAGAAAAAAAAATAAGTAAAAAACTTTCATGGGATGAAAATTACAAAATATTACTAGATTTTATTAAAGAGAATAATAGAATTCCAACAGCTAAAGAAGAACATAATAATATTAAAATTGGAATTTGGTGTACTAATCAAAAAACTAGTTATAATAATAATAAATTAGATAATAAAAGAATACAAAAATTAGAAGAAGTAAAAATATGGAAATGGGGAGAAAAAAAAATAAGTAAAAAACTTTCATGGGATGAAAATTACAAAATATTACTAGATTTTATTAAAGAGAATAATAGAATTCCAAAGAAAATAGAAGAATATAAAGATATTAAAATTGGAATTTGGTGTACTAATCAAAAAAAAAGTTATAATAAAAATAAATTAGATAATGAAAGAATAAAAAAATTAGAAGAAGTAAAAATATGGAAATGGGGAGAAAAAGAAGAAGTAAAAATATGGAAATGGGGAGAAAATTACAAAATATTACTAGATTTTATTAAAGAGAATAATAGAATTCCAAAAGCTAAAGAAGAACATAATAATATTAAAATTGGTGCATGGTGTTCAAAAAAAAGACAATTATATAATAAAAATAAATTAGATAATGAAAGAATAAAAAAATTAGAAAAAATTATAGAATGGTATTGGTAGAAATAATATTAAATTTTAAAATTTTGTTTAATTATAAGATGAAAATAATTTTCTAAATTTTATTTTAAATAATTATAAACACTTTTATATTTTAGAATGGTTTAATTATATTGAAAAATATTCAAAAATAATAATCTAAAACATTAAAATTTGAATTTGTATTTTATTATGTAAATAATACAGTTATAATTAAAAGATCCAAATTAAAAATGTCTATTCCAATTATTCAAAATTATTCAAAAAAAATGTGATGGATCTTGTTCCTGTTTAAAATATGATAATTATATGAATTCAAAGATTATTTTATGTAATGATGATGATAATGGATATGGATATATTATATCTGAATCTGATGAGAATGGTTTAATTTATGTAATGTTTTGGTGGAATACTGAAAAAAACCGAAAACAAGTTGTATTTAATTCTCGTGATCATTTTTATGAAAAATCTAAAATTTATTTGGATTCTTTATTAACAAATTTTAATCATATGCATATTTCATATACTAAAATGTGTAAAGATTATGTTAATTGGTATGACTCAATTAATAAAATTGAAAAATAATAAAAAATTTGAATAATAAATATTAATTTTTTTTATTTTAAATATGCCTAGAATTAAAACAAAAACATGTTTGGATATTAATTGTAATGATATTAGTTGTAATTCTGTTAATTTGTTTGATGAGGTTGTTAATACTGATGATAATGCCGAAAATGAAATTGTTAATACTAAAGACAATTTAATTAATAATAATGATAATGAAAAATATCGTATTTGTAAAGATATAAATTGTAATAAAAGATGTTCATTTAATTTTAAAAATAAAAAACCTATATATTGCAATGATCATAAAAAAGAAGGTATGATAAATGTTATATCTAAAAAATGTTTAGAGTGTACAAAAAGAGCATATTTTAACAATGAAAATGAAATAGAACCTATATACTGTAATGAACATAAAAAAGAAAATATGATAAATATTCAATCAAAAAAATGTTTGAATTGTGATAAACAACCATCATATAATTATAAAAATGAAAAAAGACCTATATATTGTAGTAATCATAAATTAGAAAACATGATTAATATTAAAAATAAAAAATGTTTAAATTGCAATAAAATACCAAATTTTAACTATGAAAATGAGATAGAACCTATATATTGTAGTAATCATAAATTAGAAAACATGATTAATATTCAATCAAAAAAATGTTTAGAATGTAATAAACAACCATCATATAATTATGAAAATGAAAAAAGACTTATATATTGTAATGAACATAAAAAAGAAAATATGATAAATATTAAAAATAAGAAATGTTTGAAATGTAATAAACAACCATCATATAATTATGAAAATAAAAAAGAAGGAATATACTGTAATGATCATAAAAAAGAAAATATGATAAATGTTAAATCAAAAAAATGTTTAGATTGTAATAAAAGATCATCATTTAATTATGAAAATGAAATAGAACCTATATATTGTAATGAACATAAAAAAGAAAACATGGTGAATGTTCAAGTAAAAAAATGTTTAGATTGTAATAAACAACCATCATATAATTATGAAAATAAACAAGTAGCTATATATTGTAATGAACATAAGAAAGAAAATATGATAAATATTTTAAATAAAAAATGTATCGAATGTAATATTGTTATTGCAAATCCAAAATATAAAAATCATTGCACAAGATGTTTCATATATAAATTTCCAGATGAACCAGTTTCTCATAATTATAAAATAAAAGAAAAACATGTTACCGATTTTATTAAAGATAGTTTTAAAGATATTAATTGTGTATTTGATAAACAAATTCAAGGAGGATGTTCTAAAAAACGTCCAGATATATTTATTGATTTATTTACACATTCTATTATTATTGAAGTTGATGAAGATCAACATATAGATTATTCTTGTGAAAATAAACGTATTATGGAATTATTTATAGATTTGGCTAATAGACCTATTGTAATTATTAGATTCAATCCAGATTCATATTTAGATGAAAATAATAAAAAAATACAATCATGTTTTAAATATCATAAAACTCGTGGTATTCCTATTATTTCAAATGAAGAAATATGGAATAGTAGATTAGAATTATTAAAATCTACTATAATAAAATATATTAATACTATTCCTATAAAAGAAGTTACAATTGAAAAATTATTTTATAATAATATTTAAATTTTATTTATTTTCTTTTTCTTTTTGTAGTTCTTCTATACTCTTCATGTGTCTTGTTATAAAAATTTGATAAGATTTTATAAATTTGGGAAATGAACCATAATCTTTAATTTTTGCAATTGAATATCTTGTTACTTGGGCATTTGTAAGGTGAGGATTTGCTAGACGAGTATCTAGGTAAAACAACCTCCATACCGAGCATTGCTGTCCAGGTTCGTCTAATCCTATAGGTTGATCCATCTCGAACCACTGGTACATGAATCTTGGGCAAAAATAGTTGGGATCTAACACTTTAATATCTGGATCAATTTTTTTAAATATTTCTTTAATTTCAACATACATATCATCAGTAGCATAAGTTTCTAATGTTTGAATTCCTAAAGGATCAAAAATAATTAATTCTTTAATAGTTTTATCGTAAATTAACATATTAGCATGTCCAGATTTATGTGTTATAGGTGTCATACTAATCATAGTAATAATAAATCTAATTTCTGGATTATTAATACCATCAGCCCACATTTGATGGAAATATTTAGGAAGTGTTAATTCGAATTCTTTAGATTTAGGACTTTTAGGAGCCCAACGAATAGCTATATCTTTTCTTTCCATATCCTTAATTTTCATATATTTGGTAGGGAACATAATATAAGCATATTTATATTTAGCACATACAAAAGATACAGAAGTAAGAATAGTACCAGTTTGTCCTAAATGAGTAAATTTATGGTTTTTATCTAATTTAATATCTAGAATATTATCCAACATAATGTTAATATCAATTAATTCAGATTTATCTACACATTTTTTAACAACTGCATCATATACTTTTTGTTTTGCACATCTTTTAAGTTTAGTTTCTAATAAATTATCTGTTAAATTTTTACTTTTTGGATTTACACAAAAACCAGATTCTGGATTTCTTAATATTTGTGTACTATTTTTATCTTTTAAGCATGCTTGATCATATTTTTCATGTTTTTTCTGTGCAAATTCTACATATTCATTCCATAAAGCTTCAATATTTTTTCTAGATAATCTTTCAACCCTTTCTAATATTTCTTCAGAATTATCATGTATAAATTTTAAACGCAATCTTAAATAAGCAATAATAAACATTGGATATATTTGTGCACCTGATGGTGAATCTAATTTATTTACCATATCAATTGGAGGATCTAATTCATTTATAAATTTACATTTAGGATCAATATTTCCAAAGTATTCATCATGAAATGTATCTTTTAATCTTTTATTAAGTAATTTTATAGTAAAATTTTTGATATGATATAACTTAATATCTATTTTTTCAACTTCATGTGTAATTTTATTATATAACATGAAAAAAATATGTTTAGAACGATTTAAGTTTTTTTTAATTCCACCTTCTTTAGTTTTTTCTTGACATTGACCTTTAGTTTTAATCATCATAGGAATTATTACAATTGGTGGTCCTTCTTTTAATGTTTTAACTAATGGTCTATCATATCTTAACATGGGAGGAACAAGATCGCGTACTCTTTTACCCTTTTCATTTTTAACACATTTATATGTTATAATACTTCCTTTTGGTAATTCTTTATTATAATTTTTAAGATATGTTTGAGTTTTTTCTTTATTTAATGATAATATATAGTCTAATAGATGGAAACGTGTGTCACCAAGAGAATATCTAAATTCATCGAGTTTTTCTATTAATTCTTTATTACGTTGAACAGCTTTATTCATTATTTTTATATTAAATAATATTTTTATTTATTTCTTATTAATATTCAATATATCCAATAATTCTATTATTATCAAAATTAAATACATTAAATTTCCAATCATTATAAATAATAATTTAAAAATCATCAGAACTCATATCTAGAGTAATATAGATATTTGCATTTTCATTATCAATAAATGTTTTAAAAATTTTAAAACATATTGATAATAAATAATTAATATTTTCTTAATAAATAGTTTCATACCAATAAATATATTTATATTTCTGATCCATATCCATTAAATTTTCTAAATTTTTTATAATCTCATGTGCTTGATTATTTACTCTTTCTTTTTTCTATAAATTTATTTTGTAAATCTTGAATACTATAACTTTGTAGTGGATTCATTACATAATTTATATATAATAAAATGTTTTTATATACTTATTATGATATTATTAAAAATAGATTATTTTATAAATAAAACATTTATCAAAATATTAAATTATCTGTGTTATAGTTCGACCAATCAATTTTGGAACATTTTTTTTTAAATTTATAGTTTATTTATAGTTTTAAAAATATATTCTATTGAAAAAAAATATTGCAATACTAGCCATTCTACTATTTATAGATGGATTAATATATACCAAGTATTTTGAATAATAGAGTGAAAGCATCAACGTAATGAGGGTAATGTCTATTGAGGAAAAGATAAACAATAGGCTCACTTGTATAAACTCAAAATAAATATTGTAAACTTAAAATTTTTAAGTGTCCCATAATTTATTTGCTTGAGTATAAACTTGATAATTTTATCAGATTATTTGATAAAAAACGATCTTTTAATTTATTAGTAAATATAATAAAATTATTGATATTTAAAATATCAATATTTTTAATCATAATTTATATTTTAAATATCATTTATAAATGTATTATTATTATTATAATAATCAATTTTAATTAATTCATTTTCTAATTTTATTAATGTATTATTATCATTATTTAAATAATAATCATAAATTTGGATAATATAGAATATTCTGTAGAATTCATTATAAATTATATGCTTTAATTATCCATGTATTAAAAATTCAATCTCTTCAGATTTATGTTCAGATGTTTTTTTAGAATTTATAAAATGTGTAATTGGCATATTTATTGAATTTAGTATATCAATTTGTTGTTCTCTTTCAGATATAAGAGAATCTAAATCTTTTATAGGATTTTCATTTAATTCAGATATTCTTTCGGTTTTTAATTCAATATTTTTATTTATAAAACTTTCTTTATAATCAGACATAAATAATTTTGATAATTTTCTAGTAAAAGAATTTTTATTATCATTTGTATAATTATAACATATAATATTAAGAGGAGATCCATTATCATAATATGTCGCTAAACTAGTATCAGCATATTCATTTTTTTCAATATTTATATTTTCTTCTTTTATAAATTCATTTGTAACAGGTAAAATATCATCTGGATTATATTCTAATATTATTTCACTTTTATCCATTAGATCACCATATCCATTTTCATTTAAAATAGAATAATTTGCTTCATTAAATTTATTATTAAATCTATCGTTAAATAATTTAATATTAGATTCTCTTAGTATATCATTTAATGGGGGAATAATTTCTTCTTGAGTACTACAGAATTGTTTAAATTTATCTAATAATACCTCAACTGTTAAAGAATAATCAACATTCTCTATTTCTTTTTTAACATATTCATATGCATTTTTAATAGCAATAGTATCTTCTTTAGTACCACCTCTATCAGGATGAACTAATTTAATTAGTTCATAATAAGATTTTTTTATATCTTCTAATGAAGAAGTAGTTTTAACATTTAATAATTCATAAGGATTAAAAATATTCATTACTATTAAATAATGTTAAAGTTTTAAATATAAAAAATAAACACAATAATAATAAAATTTGATTATGAATAATTTAGAATAATTTTTATAATAAAAATTATAAAATTATAAAAAAGTTCAAAATTTATTAATTAATAAATTTATAATAATAATTTTTGTAATTCTAAAACAGTTTCTCTAATTAGTACATAAACATCTTCTTTTTTATCAATAGTATCTTGAATAAATTCATTTATTTTTTCTTTTACAATATTGAGTAAATGATGTGATATTATGGATATAAAACCATTTTTTATAATATTTAAAATAAATCTCATAAATTGTAATAAAATAATATTTCGAAATTCATAAGTGATAATATGTGTATAAATAAAATGCATAAAGATTTCAGTATATAATATAAATAGTTTTTCAGTTTTAACATATATTTGATTATTATTTTTCCAATTATTATCAATATTATGATTAAAACTATATATTAAGATTTCATAAAGTTTTATTATATTAATATCAATATTTGTTATGGATGTAAATATTTTATCATTATCAATATGAATATCCATAATATTCATATTATATTGAATATCTGAATTATTTTGTTTTATTATATATTTAATATAATCTAAACTCCAATAAAGTGGATATTTAGACAATTCTGTAGGAGCTTTTTTTTGTATTTTTTGTAATTCTACAGAATATTTATATAATTGTAATAAAATATTCAAAGTATTGATTTTGACTTCGATATTATTAATTATTTTATTTTGACATGATATAGGTGTTTTGAGTAAATATCCATATTTATCACCGTAATTTCGATTATTAACTATTATGAAATTATATAATATTTTATCAAGATTTAAAATATTAATATTACTTTTTATACAACTTGAAATTATATCAACATTATTTGTTTCTAATATTTTATAAAATATTTCATGATTGTGTTTAATAGATTGTATACAATATTGTTTATCTTTTAAAGTTGTATTAAAATCATGATTAACTTTTTTTAAATTATTCAAATCTGTAATTGTCAAAGTAAAATTAGACAATAATCCAGATAAAATAATATTACTTCTAACATATTCCATGATTATTTTTTATATATTTTGATTAAATAATTATATCATATATTTTATATATTATAAAATAGATACACTTAATTCAAATTTTATAATAAACAAATTAATAATTAAAAAATTTATTTAATAATAAAAAATAAATTAGATTATAAAAAAATATTTATTTATAAACATATTAAAATGTCTAATAGTTTTGATGAACAAATTGATCAATGTATTATTTCTTTAAAAATAATTGGAATGCTTCAAAAAAATGGTAGATTATGTATAAGACGTGGTGTATTATGTATTGAACCAGATGATAAATTACAAACATTTAGGAGATGGTTTAATAAAGATACTAGAGAGCAATGTATGATTCATATTAGAAATACAATATTAAATGCTATAAGTATTACTAAAAATATAATGAATAAAAAAATAGAGATTGAATTAGCAGATTGGACATTAAAAAGAATTTTAAAAGAGTTAACAACATGTCAAAATGGTTTAATAAATTTAAAAACAACATATTCAGAAGATAGTTCAATAATAGCTCATATTGATACATTAATTGATAGACTTAGAGCAAATTGTGAAGAAATTCATGATTATATAAAAAATCTTATGTTAAATAATAATACATCAATATTTAATAATAATAATGATAATAATATCTAAGATTTTATATAATAAAATATTAATTATTAAATAATTTTTTCTAATTAAATGAAGTATATAACAAAATAATATAAAAATAAACTAATGATTGAGTTACCACCAATAGAACTACCACCAATAGAACTACCACCAATAGAACTACCAGTTCTAAGTATGTTTTATGCATGTATTTCAATATTTTTGTGTTATATATTAAGATATAAACTGTTAAATATTATAGATAGACTTGATGAATTAGAAAAGAAATTAATGCATGTCTAAATATTGAATATAAATGTATAGAATATCCAAATAAAAAAATTATAATTTATAAAAAATTTGAAAGTTTTATTTATTAATTTTTTAATTATTATTTTAAAAATGAAGAATATAGTAGATAAAGTAAAAGCACTTGAATTTGAATTTTATTCAATAAATTATCATATTAATAAATATGGTCATAAAGTTTGGCATCAATCTGTTATTCCAGAAGATGAATTATATAAAGCTGGTTTTATTCATAATTTTAATAGAACTAGACTTAATCGTTTGGCTTTATTAAGAGAAGAAAATGGTAATTCTGTTAAATATGGAGATTATGGTATGGATTTCTTAGCATTGGATGAAGAAACTGGTTTATATCATGCGGGCCAATCTAAATGTTATTTATGTAATAAAGTATCTTCAAATGATTTGGGTACATTTTATGAAGTATTAGTTAGAATACCAAATACAGGTTATTTGTATACTACTAATAAAATAACAATTAATCTTTATGAAACTATTCAATTAAAACAAAATAAATGGATTATTCATAATCAATTATCCGATTTTAATGGTGAAGTTAAAACTATTAATAATATTAATGAAATTCAATATGAATTAAGACCTTATCAAAAAGAAGCTATTCAAGCTATTTTAGGGGGAAAGAAGCGGTAGAAAATCAGTTGAAATTGCTTGTGGACTTGGTAAGACTTTGATTGCTGGACACGTATTAAAACAATCAGATTATAAAAAGATTATATGTATTGCTCCTTTAAGAGTTTCAGTCGAACAGTTAATGAATAGAATTATGCCATTTTTAGATAATAAATATAAATGTTTATTGGTGGATACAGAAGGAACAACAGATATAGATGAGATAGAATTGGAAATTGAGAATAATGAATATCTTATAATATTTAGCACTTTTAAAAGTGCTGAAGATTTATTAAATGAAATAGTAACTGGTGAAGAGTATTTAATAGTTGACGAGGTTCATAATGCTCTAAATATGGGAGATTTTATTAATAAGTTTGAAAATTGTCTTTTGATGTCTGCTACAATTCCAGAGAAACTTTATGAGGAATTTGATGATATTATAAATGTTTATAATTATGGAATTGCTGAAGCTATTCAGAATAAATATATTTGTGATTATGAAGTTCATTTACCATTTATAGATAATGGAATAATTGAAGTATCTAAGGATTTTCCAGGAGATGCCAAGGTTGAATTTTTAATCACAGGAATGTTAAAAACAGGTTCCAGAAGATGTATCGTATATTTAAGTAGCTGTGCAGAATGTGAGCTTTTTATGAATATGTTTAAAGAATCAATGAGTAAGTATCATGGAATTGATAAAGTATGGTGTGAAAAGATAGATAATACTGTGAATTCTAAAGAAAGAACTAGAATTTTACATGAATTTCAAAATAATAAAGATAATGATTTTTATATTATTACAAGTGTAAGAATATTAGATGAAGCGATAGATATTCCTAAGTGTGATTCGGAATTTATAACTTATGTTGGAGAACAATCAAGTGATATTCGAACTGTTCAGAGATTACAACGAGGTGGACGTCTAGATTCTGAAAATCCAATGAAGAAAAATAATTTATTTATATGGTGTGAAGATTGGTCAAAAGCGGTTAATATATTAACTTTATTAAAAGATTCAGATATAAATTTTTATAAAAAAATTAGAGTAATAAATAGAAATTATGATGAAAATTCAAATGAAATAATTAAAGAGTTTATAAATAAAAAAACTATTGAATTAATAAAATATATTAGTATTCAATGTTTAAGTTTAGATGAACGATGGAATGAAAAATATGTAATATTACAAGAATTTATTAAAAAATATGATAGATTACCAAAAACTAGAGAAAAATATAAGAATATAAAAATTGGAAGTTGGTGTACTAATCAAAAAAATAGTTATAATAATAATAAATTAGATAATAAAAGAATAAAAAAATTAGAAGAAGTAAAAATATGGAAATGGGGAGAAAAAATAATAAGTAAAAAACTTTCATGGGATGAAAATTACAAAATATTACTAGATTTTATTAAAGAGAATAATAGAATTCCAACAGCTACTGAAGAACATAATAATATTAAAATTGGAATTTGGTGTACTAATCAAAAAACTAGTTATAATAATAATAAATTAGATAATAAAAGAATAAAAAAATTAGAAGAGATTGAAGAATGGTATTGGGAAAATTATGTATCTTTATTATGGAAAGAAACATATTTAATATTATTAGATTTTATTAAAGAAAATAATAGAATTCCAAAAATTAAAGAGGAATATAAAAATATTTATATTGGAAAATGGTGTGATTTACAAAAACAAAATTATAAGAAAAAAATATTAAATAATAAAAGAATTGAAAAATTAGAACAAATAGAGGGATGGAAATGGGTATGCAAAATATTATGGGATGATTATTATTTAATATTACAAGATTATGTTAAAGAAAATAACAGAATACCAAAAAAAAGAAAAATATAAAGATATTAAAATCGGATCATGGTGTGGGGATCAAAGACAAAATTATAAAAATAATAAATTATCAGAAGAAAAAATAAAACAATTAGAAAGAATTCCAGAATGGTATT
>Ga0209358_10001350_pt1 | contig 19682 bp, 14 predicted proteins | sample LauGreFa1BDMLBSN_2_FD_187574 | JGI IMG/M metagenome (GOLD analysis project Ga0209358, IMG submission 187574) | Freshwater lake microbial communities from Lake Michigan, USA - Fa13.BD.MLB.SN (SPAdes) (version 2) | ecosystem: Environmental > Aquatic > Freshwater > Lake | place: Lake Michigan, USA...
GCAAATAACCCAAGTACAGCAACTTATACAGCAAGTGCAGGCGAATCAGGAACAATTACCTTAACATTAACAACCAGTGGAGGATCTTGTGGTACAAGTTCAACTAAAACAATTACAGTAAACGCAACATCAGTAGGAGGTACAATATCGTCTGACGCGTCAGTTTGTTCTGGTTCTAATGGCGCAACGTTAACATTGTCTGGAAATACGGGTACTGTAACTAAATGGCAATATTCCACAGATAACTGGACTACACCAGTAGATATAAGCAATACAACAACAAGTCAAGCATATTTAAATTTAACTGCAACCACAAAATACCGAGCTGTGGTTCAATCTGGAGTTTGTTCAGCAGCAAATTCGTCTGATGTTACAATTACTGTTCAAGCCAACAGAACGGTAGGAGCAGCTTCTACAGCTAGTCAAACGGTATGTTACAATACCGCAATTACAAATATTACCCACGCTACAACAGATGTAACAGGAATTACATCTTCAACTGGGTTACCAACAGGTATATCTGCTAGTTATAATGCCAATGTAATTACCATTAGTGGTACACCTACTCAAAGTGGAACTTTTAATTATACTATTACCCCTACAAGTACTTGTGGATCAGCAACTGCAACAGGACAAATAATTGTTCACGATGATTTTAGTGCTGGAGCAATAGGAAGTGCACAAATAATTCCTATAAATTCAATACCTTCAGCATTATCTAGTACTACAAATGCAAGTGGTGGTGGCGGATTTACTTACCAATGGCAAATTTCTACAGATAATGTATCCTGGGGAGATATTGTAGGTGCAACATCATCAACTTATACTCCACCAAGTGCTATTACCCAAGACACTTGGTACCGAAGAGCTGCTATAAGCACTGCAGGTTGTGGAACTTTATATACTGCAAGTATTAAAGTAAGCGTTGCAATTTCTGTATGTACAGGACAAACACCGCCTGCAGTAACAGAACAAACTGCTGCAAGTGGAGGTGTTGGAGGATTTACTTATCAATGGCAAAAATCTACAGATGGAGTTGTATTTTCAAATATAGTAGGAGCTACATCAACAACATATACTCCAACTGCCATTAGCTCAAGCACATGGTATCGTCGTTGTGTTACATCAGGTAGTTGTACAGAATGTACAGACCCTGTTAAAGCCTCTGTAAGTTCAAGTCCAGGAAGTGTATCAAGTGGTTTGTTGGTTTGGTTAAAAGCAGATGCAGGAACGAGTGATTTGGCTACACAATGGGAAGATCAAAGTGGAAACGGAAATCATTACACTACAGTTGCTGGCCCAACTTTAAGTTCAGGAAATAAATCGTCTAATTATAATCCATATATCACCATTAATTCTGGTGGATTTGTGGCACCTGTTGGAGCTCAATTGGGTAATAATTACACTATTTTTACAGTAGCTAAAAAATTAGATACTGATTACGACGGAAGAATTTTTGATGGACATACAGGTAACCATTATTGGGGATATGTTGGACAAGATGCAAATGATACGATTAAAAAACTTCAGGTTTTCTCAAGTTCTAGTGGAAGTGCTAATGGAGTAAGATTAAATATTAACCAAGGTGCTAATTCAGCTTCCGAAAGTTCTCATTCAATCGTTTACGAGTTGATTATTTATAACTCTGTATTGAGCAGTTCTGAAATCGAAATCATCGAGTCTTATTTAAATACCAAATATGGAATAACAAATAATAACAGTTTTTTATCATCCTTAGGTTCAGAAACTTATGATGATTCTGGAGATTATACACATGACATAATTGGAATAGGTAAAGAGTGTTATTTTCACCAAAAACAATCCAAATCTTTAGATGATTCAACATATGTATTTATTGGTACTTTAGCAGCGAATAATAGTACAAATGCAGGAACAATTTCCAATGATATTTCCTATTTAATGATAGGGCATAATGGTGGATTGCTTAAAGGAACTGCAGCAAGTAAAAATGAAATCCCAGCAGCTGGTACCGATGGTTATACTGTAACCTCTAGAATTGATAGAGAATGGCAAATACAAAATACTAACTTTAATAATGCTTATACATTTAAAACTAAAATAGATATCCCGTTAGATAGTATTGATATTACACATTTAGCATTGTTGGTTTCAAACAATGGAGATTTTACAAACTGTAATGTTTACAAACATGGGGATGGTGATGTTACTTTTAGAAAAGGATCATTAGAAATTGATGGAATAGAAAATATTATTGGTGTAGGTGGAAAAAAGTTTATTGCAATTGCTTCGGTAGATGAGCTAACTGTTTTACCAATTGAATTGTTATATTTTAAAGCAGAAAAATCTAATGATAATGTTAGATTAATTTGGAAAACTGCAGCAGAAATTAACAATGATTATTTTTCCGTTGAAAAATCTCATGATGGAATAAGCTGGTTTTCTATTGGTGAATTAAGTGGTGCAGGTAACTCTTCTTCCCCTATTAGCTATGAATTAATCGATTTTGATGGATGCTCATCAACTTGTTATTATAGACTTAAACAAATTGATTTTTCAGGAGAGTTCACTTATAGCAATGTAGAATACATAATAAATACTAATGAACGTAAAAGTTCTTTAAAAGTATATCCAGTTCCGGTTTTAGACAGGTTAACTGTTGAGTTTGTAGCACCTCAAACTGACGAATACAATGTGCAAATTTATACTTCTAGTGGAGCATTAGTTTATGCTGCAAAACTTATCGGTATTAAAGGAGAAAATTTGTTTTACATCAACACAAATATGATTGCACATGGAATGTATTTCATGGTTGTTAAAAATAATAACGGAGAAATATATAACCGAGTTAATTTTACTAAATAAAAAGTATCATGAAAAAGACTTTATTACATAAAATTTGGATTATTATTATACTTAATGTATTTTCTTCAACAATATTATTAGGACAGTATAATTGTGGTTCAATTACTGTTTGGCATAATTCAACTACTGGTGCTTTTCTTTGCCAAGGATCATCTTGGGGAACTCCAACTCGTGTTCAGCGGAATAATTTTGTTTACGATGCTAAAAATTTTCAATTCTGGAATTATACTGGTGGAACAGAGGCTCCAACCACTGCTGCAAGTAATACATATTGGACGTATATGGGTACTTGTTGTACAGCTGGGACAGCAAATGCTGGGGCGGCATTATCAGCAATATGTCAAAGTGGTACTTCAGCACAAATGGGAGGTTCAATTGGAGGGGGAGCTACAGCAGGTACATGGTCTGGAGGTTCAGGAACATGGACCAATGCAAATAATCCAAGTACAGCAACCTATACAGCAAGTGCTGGTGAATCAGGAACTATTACACTAACTTTAACTGCTACTGGAGGGTGTTCATCTGTTACAGCAACCAAAACCATAACAGTTAATACTGCACCTACTGCACCTACATCTATAACAGGAACAACCACAATTTGTAGTGGAGCAACTACTACATTAACTGCATCGGGAGGCTCAAATGGTTCAGGAGCAACTTTTGAATGGGGAACAGGTTCAAGCGTTGGAAGTAATATTATTTCAGGAGCAACTTCATCATCTTATACTACACCTGCATTATCAAACACTACTACATATTGGGTTAGAAGAAAAGGGAATACTGGATGTACTAATACAACAGGTGGAGTTACCACAACAGTTACTGTAAACCCTTTGCCTACAACAGTTACTGTATCAGGCGGGGGGGCTGTATGTTCGGGATCATCTTTAACATTAACGGCATCAAATGGTTCATCAGGAACCATCTATTGGCAAAATACAACTAATAATGGAACATCAACTGCAACGGCTTCAACTTCTCAATCCGTAAGTAGTGCTGGAACTTATTATTTCAGGGCTCAATCTGCTCAAGGATGTTGGAGTACACAAGGCAGTGCTACTGTAACGGTAAATGCTTTACCTACCGCTGTAACTGTAACAGGAGGGGGAACAATATGTTCAGGATCTTCAACAACTTTAAATGCATCCAATGGTTCATCGGGCACAATTTATTGGCAAAATACAACTAGCAATGGTACATCCACTGGAACAGCTTCAACTTCACAATCTATTAGTAGTGCTGGAACTTATTATTTCAGGGCTCAATCTGCCCAAGGATGTTGGGGTACACAAGGTAGTGCTACTGTTGCAGTAAATGCAACCAATACAGCAGGAGCAGCATCAAGCACTCCAACTTTATGTATAAATACAGCTTTAACCAACATTACACATACCACTACAGGTGCTACAGGTATTTCAAATTCAGGAGTTTCAGGAGCTAATGGTTTACCTACAGGAATATCTGCTACATGGTCGGGTAATACTATCACTATTAGCGGAACTCCAACTGCTGCAGGAACATTTAGTTATAGTATACCATTAACAGGTGGATGTGGTAGTGTTAATGCTACGGGAACTATTACGGTTACAGCAACTAATACAGCAGGAGCAGCATCAAGCACTCCAACTTTATGTATCAATACTGCCTTAACAAACATTACACATACAACAACAGGGGCAACAGGAATTTCAAATTCAGGAGTTTCAGGAGCTAATGGTTTACCTGCAGGTGTATCTGCTTCATGGTCGGGGAATACCATAACTATAAGTGGCACACCTACAGCAGCAGGAACTTTTAATTACAGTATCCCTTTAACAGGAGGTTGTGGGAGTGTTAATGCTACGGGAACTATTACGGTTACAGCAGCTAATACAGCAGGTGCGGCATCAAGCACACCAACTTTTTGTATAAATACAGCTTTAACCAATATTACACATTCCACTACAGGAGCAACAGGAATTTCAAATTCAGGTGTTTCAGGAGCCAATGGTTTACCTGCAGGTGTATCTGCTTCATGGTCGGGTAATACTATTACTATTAGCGGCACACCTACTGCTGCGGGCACATTTAGTTATAGCATACCATTAACAGGAGGTTGTGGAAGTGTAAATGCCACGGGTACAATTACAGTTACTGCAATCCCAACTATTACTGGATCAACACCTAATTCTAGATGTGGCAATGGAACAGTAGCTTTAGGCGCAACAGCTAGTGCAGGAACTATAAATTGGTATGCTGCATCATCTGGTGGCCCTTCGTTAGGAACAGGAACATCTTTTACTACTCCTAGCTTATCATCTACAACTACTTATTATGTAGATGCTACAATTAGCGGGTGTACTACTGGGTCCAGAACAGCAATTACAGCTACAGTAGAAAATCTTATGACAGTAGGAGCCGCATCTAGCTCACCATCCGAATGTTATAATTCGGCAATTACTAATGTTACACACACAACTACAAATGTAACTGGTATTGCTTCTTCAAGTGGACTACCAACTGGAGTTTCGGCTAGTTACTCATCAAATACAATTACCATTAGTGGAACAGCAACTCAGAGTGGCACATTTAATTACACTATTACACCATCTGGAGGTTGTGGCTCGGCAACAGCAACAGGAACTATAACAATAGCACCTGCATTATCTCCAGGAGTAATTAAATTTTAATGATTGTTATCAGCAATACGTTGTTTCGCTAAAGCTTCGATCATAATTAATTGATCGTTGATAGTTAAATTGGTATTATCTAAAACAATTGCATCATCGGCACGTTTTAGTGGACTTTCTTTACGATGTGTATCATCATAATCGCGCAATTGTAAATTTTCACGAACTTCGTTTAAAGTAACTTTTTGCCCTTTAGCAATTAACTCGTTGTATCGGCGTTTAATTCGTACTTCTGTATCAGCAGTCATAAACAACTTTAATTCCGCATCGGGAAAAATTACAGTTCCAATATCCCTTCCATCCATTACAACGCCTTTATTTTTCCCAATTTCTATTTGGATTTTAGCCAATTTAGTACGAACCTCTTTTATACCCGAAATTTTTGTTACAATTTTACCAATAGTTAAGTTGCGAATTTCGTTTTCAATATTTTTGCCATCAAGAGTAATTTCCGACGATTTTTTTTCGGGGTTATACACAAAGCCTATTTTCATATCATCTACAAAATCCTTAATTTTATAAACCTCTTCAGCGCTTTCGTTTACCAAACCATTGTTTAAACAATACAAAGCCACAGCTCTAAACATCGCCCCTGTATCAACATAAATATAATCTAGTTGTTTAGCCAATTGTTTAGCCAAAGTACTTTTTCCACAAGAGGAAAAACCATCAATTGCTATGGTTATTTTTTTTTGCATGATTAAAAGGCTTAAAATTACCTATTTCCAAAGGTAAATTATTTTTTAGTACAAGCCGATTTTCAAATCATTTTTTTTAAGTTGATTTTCCCATTAAATTTCCATATCGGTGGTAACTGTGACTAATGGATTGCTCTTTAAAATAGTTCAACAACTCTATTCTGCCTAAATTTAGGATATATTCGTTAGCGATGTAAATACCATTTTGTTGAGCGTACTTCATAACCAAATCCTCAGTGTAAGATGGAGAAATGTAACGTAAACGATGTTTGTAGCTTACATATTCTAAAACATTTTCTTGGGATTCCATTCTCAATTCCAAAGCAAATAATTTAGTGTAATACTCTAATTTTTTAAGCCACTCAGCAGAGCAATTTTCGGAAACACTAATAATTAAATTGAGTTTACAAATTTGTTGAATCAATAGCATCTTTAAAATTTCCTCCCAGTTTTCTTGGCCATTTAACCTTAAAACTACACGTTTAAATTTTTTATATACCGACCAATTGTACTCTCCTTTTAAACCAAAGTAGTCCGTTTTTACCTTAAATAAGTTTTGATACCAATAATCCATACTTTTTGCAAAAAGCTTAAATTTTTCCAAATCTAAACCTTCCTCATGAATAATATCTAACCATTTTTCCTGCCATCTATACGCCCAATCCAAATCCTCATAATCACTATTATAAATATTCATAAAAGAACTAACGTAATTTAAACCGCCGGCTTTTAATCCTTTACCCACAGCAGATTTTTTATATCCACCAAAAGCTTGGCGCAAAACTATGGCTCCCGTTGTTGGTTTGTTAATATACAAATTTCCTGCATTCATTTTTTGCTTAAAATATGCTATTTCATCCTCATCCAAACTTTCCAAACCAGCAGTTAAACCATATTGCGTACTGTTGGCAATTTTAACCGCATCTTTTAAATTTTTAGCGCAAACTACAGCTAATAAAGGCCCAAACAATTCTGTTTTAAAAGTAAAACTATTGGGTTGTACACCCCATTTTATACTAGGCGAAACAAAACAAGCATTTTGTAAAGATTTTACAGGTTGTAACAACCACGATTCCCCTTCTTCTAAAACTTGAATAGCTTGAAATAATGCGGTATTGGGTGGTTGAACTAATGGACCCATTTTGTTTTCGAAATTCCATGCGCTACCCCATTTTAAACTTTTAGTCGCATCCAATAAAGCCATTTTAAATTGCTCATCGCTATAAACCTCTTCCTCTAAAATCAATAATGAAGTCGCCGAGCATTTTTGTCCGCTATTGCTAAAAGCCGATTGTAAAACATTTTTTATAGCTTGATCTCTATCTGCTTTAGCTGTTACAATAGTTGCATTTTTACCTCCAGTTTCGGCGAACAAAGGAATATTAGGAAAATTTTGATATAAATCCAAAGCTGTATCTGTTCCTCCAGTAAAAATAATAGCATCCACTTTTTGTTTGTGTAAAGCTTTACTTAAATCTGCGCCCTTGCTAGGTACAAATTGCAATGCACTTTTGGGTATTCCAGCATCCCAAAAACATTTACACAACTCCCAAGCACAAAAAATAGCCTCAGAAGAGGGTTTAAAAATTACACGATTACCAGCAGATAAAGCCGCTAAAATACCTCCAGCTGGTATAGCAATAGGGAAATTCCAAGGCGAAATAACCAACACTGTTCCTTTTGCTTTTCCTTTAATATTTTGCTGTTGTAATTTTAAAACTGAATAAGGATAAAATCTTGCAAAATCAATAGCTTCGGAAACCTCAGCATCAATTTCAATAAAAGTTTTTCCTGTTTCGGCAGTAGCCACACCAATTAAATCCCCACGACGTTTTGATAAATTTTTGGCTACTTGATGTAAAATATCCTGTTTTTTAGACTCCAGCGTTTTAGTCCATTCTAAATTGTTTTGCGCAAAATCGATAGCCTTTACAATTTGAGTATAAGCAACAAAATTTATCTCAGCAATTTGACGTTCAGGATTAGATTTATCGAAAATTTTATGGCACAAATCACCTTCGAAAAAATCTTCATTTGCAATACATGAAGGAATTTTTGTAGGCGAAAAAATATTTTTCCATTTTTGAGCAATTTGATTCGCCCAAGTTTGATTTGCTTGTAAAACCCAATCGGTATCTGCAATATTCCAAAAATTATCATGTACTTGCAAAATTGGCCAATTTAATTCTTCATTCAAACGATTTTGATTTCGATAAGATTCTCTTTGTAAAGCGTTTTTTTGATGAAATGAATTAGTAAATTGAGTACATAAAAATTGCCATTGTTCGCTATCCGTTTTAAGTGCAAATGAATAACTTAAAAAGTTTTCCATTTGTGTATTTTCATCTAATCGCCTTACCAAATAAGCAATAGCACTTAAAAAATGTTCCTTTTGTACCACAGGCGTATATAATAAAATATTTGGGTGGTAATGATGTAAAACTTTTGCGGTAGTATTTGCCATACCCTCCAGCATTTCAATAGTTAAATCTTGTAAAACATTATTTTGTATAGCCAACTCATAAGCAAAGGCTTGCTCGAATAAATTATGAGAAGCAACACCAATTTTTACCGCTACAGTATGCTGTTTTTGTAAGGCAAAATCCAACATTCGTTTATAATTAGCATCGGTATATAATTTTTTACGATAAGTTGCCAAAGGCCAATTTTTAATTTCACTTTCTAGCTTTTCCATTTCCATATTTGCGCCTTTCACAATTCGAATTTTAATAGGCGCACCACCATTTTGTACCCGTTGAATTGCCCATTTGGTAAGATTTTGTAAATAACTGTAAGAGTTAGGTAAATAAGCTTGTAAAACAATTCCTGCCGATAAATTAAAAAACTCTGTTTTACTTAACACCTCTTTAAAAACATCAACGGTTAAATGTAAATCCTTAAACTCTTCCATATCCAAATTAATAAATTTTGGAGTATGTACAACCTCTTCATTAACAATAATTTCCAAAGGATTTTGCATTGCATTAGCATACAAATCACTTAAACGTTCCTCCAAAACTTTTTTACTTTCGGCATAAGCTAAATGATTAATTTGAGAATATATAGTGCTAATTTTTATCGAAACATAATTAACTAAAGGATTTTGTAAAGCATTTTTATATTGTAATAATCGATTTGCCGCCTCAGATTCTCCTAAAATAGCTTCGCCCAAAAAATTGATATTGCTTTTAAATCCTTTTTTTTTGTTTTTGTTTAGGTAATTTTTAAAATTATTTTCGCCAGCATCTACAATCATGTTTTGAGTTTGCGATTGTATTTTATCAATAATTTGATGCATGGCAACATTTGGAAAATAATGTCCGAGCGATAAAAATAAACGTACCAAAAGGGTTTCGAAATCCGAGAAAAAAGTTGCAATGCCGTATTTTTCGATTATTTTTTTTATTTGCTGCGTAACCACCACAGGATTTTTACTTCGGAAAGCACTATCCAACAACTCTATCAATAAATATTTATCGTTTTGATTTTGTATTAACTTAGACATTTTAAATTGGAAAGCTCGTTCACTTTCGTTCATTTGTTCGTCTATTTCGTTTTGCCATTGCGTAGCACGGGCTATAATTTTAGATAGCATAACAGATTGATTTTCCATAACAAAAGGGCTTTGTTTTTTGTACTGCTTTTTTAGCATGAGGTTACTTCTAATTACTAATATATTACATTTAACTAAATGATTTTTATTTCAAACTCGATAAAATTTAATCTTTTATAAGTCTTTTAACCATTGGATTAACTATATTAGCCCGAAAAAACTAAATATCCAATTTAAACAAACAGGATATTGCAATATAATTTTTGAAAATGAAAAAATTTATTTTAAACTTAATTTTTATATTATTTAATTCAAGTCTTTTAGCACAAGTAAGCAATACTGGTTTATTGGATACTACTAATGGTACTGCCTTAGATAAATTAATAATATCTGGTTATATAGATACTTATTTTGGTGTAACCAATGCTAAAACAATAGAAAATAACATCCCTTATTTTGTTAACATGCAAAGAAATAATGAACTAAATGTAAATTTAGCTTTTATTGATTTAAGATACCGAACAGATAATTTTAGAGCGAGATTTATTCCGGGATTTGGTACATATGTTAACGCAAATTATACAAATGAAAATGGCACATTAAAAAATATAATAGAATCCTCTGTTGGTTTTAAATTGTTTAAAAACAAAAATATTTGGGCGGATGTTGGTGTTTTAGGTTCACCTTATACAAACGAAAGTGCCATTAGCAAGGATCATTTAATGTACACCAGAAGTTTTGCTCCAGAATATGTTCCTTATTACTTATCTGGTATTAAATTTACTATTCCATTAAATCAAAAATTTATGGCCTATTTATATTTGTTAAACGGCTGGCAAATTATTCAAGATAACAACACTAAAAAATCTTTAGGTACGCAATTGGAATATCGCCCTAATCAATATCATTTATTTAACTGGAATACTTATATTGGTAACGAACAATCTACATTAAATCCTAATTTTACAATGAGATATTTTACGGATTTATATTGGATTTACTCTAAAAACAATTGGGCTGCAACATCGTGCATATACATTGGTAATCAGTTAACTAATGAAAATACTACGTCAAAAAATAATATATGGTGGCAAGCAAATTTAATTGGTAAATATGCGTTTAATTCTAAATATTCCTTGTCAGGTAGAATAGAGTATTTTAAAGATCCTAACAATATTCATGTTATATCTACCAATCTAATACCCGGATTTTCTTCCTTTAGCGGTGGTTTATGTTTTAACTATAACATCAATAAAAACTCTGTATTTAGAGTTGAAGCTAGGCAGTTTTGGACAGAAGAAAATCATTATTTGAGTAGTATTGGTAATCCGGATAATAAAATGACATGGATTATATCTAATATCACTGCGTATTTTTAAAAAAACAAAAAAGGCTAATTTCGATTTGAAACTAGCCTTTTATGATTGACATTTTATTTAAATTGTTCCAAAAATCTTACATCGTTTTCGGAGTATAATCTTAAATCTTTTACCTCATATTTTAATTGTGCAATACGCTCTACACCCATTCCAAAAGCGAAACCGCTGTATTCGTTAGGGTCTATTCCGCAATTACGCAAAACGTTAGGATCTACCATTCCACAACCTAAAATTTCTAGCCAATTGGTATGTTTACAAACATTACAACCTTTACCGTTACATAAGGAACAAGAAACATCCACCTCTGCACTTGGCTCGGTAAAAGGAAAATAGGATGGGCGCATACGAATTTTAGATTTTTCGCCAAACATTTCCTTTGCAAAATAATCTAAGGTTTGTTTTAAATCGGCAAAATTCACATTTTTATCAATGTATAAACCCTCTATTTGATGAAAAAAACAATGTGCACGTGCACTTACTGCTTCGTTACGGTAAACTCTTCCTGGCGTAATAGTACGAATAGGCGGTTTACTATTTTCCATCACCCTAACTTGTACCGATGAGGTATGTGTTCGCAACAACCAATCAGGGTTTTGCTCAATAAAAAAAGTATCTTGCATATCTCTAGCAGGATGCTCCATAGGTAAATTTAATGCTGTAAAATTATGCCAATCGTCTTCTATTTCTGGTCCCTCGGATACATTAAAACCTATGCGTTTAAATATCGAAATAATTTCTTCGGTTACTAAGGAAATTGGATGACGAGAACCCAAAGGTAAGGCATAACCAGGACGTGTTAAATCGATATTTGTAAAATCTTTATTGGTATTTTTGCCAAAATCAAAGGAATCAAATTTTTCTTGCGCTTTTTGTTTTAAATGATTAACCTGTAAACCAAATTCCTTACGACTTTCTACAGGAATATCCTTCATTTGTGCAAATAAATCTTTTAAAACATTTTTAGTGCCTAAAAATTTTATTCTAAATTGCTCTAAATCTTGTGAGTTTTCTACAGGAAATTGCTCAATTTCAGCTAGTACTTTTTGAGTGGACTCCAACATAATCAATTATTGTTTTTTTATTTTTGTAATGGTCATTCTGATATCCTTTTCTGGTCTATCATTTCTTCCAATTTTTTGAATAGCAATACTATCAACCACTTGTAAACCTTCTTTTACATAACCAAAAACAGTGTATGAACCATCTAACTGTGGGCTGCCTCCTACTTGTAAATATTTTGCGCGCGCTTGTGGAGAATATTTAAAACGATTGCTCCCCAATTTTTTTTCGGCCATTTGTGTAATTACTTGCACATAAAAATCAAACGAATCCTTTTGATTGGTGTTTCTAAATGTAGTTAACTTATTTTTAATTACAATATTAGCCGAATCATTATATAATTTTTCAGCAATTTTTTGAACTCTATCTGTATTTACCATAACTTCTACTCGATTCAACATCTCATCTGTAACTTTTTGTCCGTGTACGATATAAAATTGGCTCCCACTGGATGCTCTTAAAGGATTTATTTGATCACCTTGTCTTGCGGCAGCTATAGCACCTTTAAAATGATGTAAAGTATCCAAAAATTCACCCGGAATAGTATAATTAGGACCTCCGTTACCTAAATTTTGATTTGGAGATGCATTTTTAGATTGTGGATCACCACCTTGAATCATAAAATTATTTATTACCCTATGAAACAAAGTGCTATCATAATATTTTTCGGAAACCAACTTATCAAAATTAGCATTATGTAAAGGTGTTTGGGGGTACAAATCTAATGTAATAATACCCAAATCAGTTTGGATTTGATAATAATATTGTTTAGCCACTTTTTTATTTTTTTTAGTGCTTATACACGAAAAAACAATTGAAAAAATTAACAAAACAAATCCAAATCTTACCATAGCCAAAAATTAAGCAAACAAATATACAAAATAGCCAGTTATCCTTTAAACAATTACTTAAAAAAGTACAATAGTACATTTATAAACCCCGAAATAAATTAATTTTAACAATATTGAAACAATTTAATGCTTGTAATTGTTTAAACAATATTAATTTTGTAAATTGCATATCCTTAACCATTACTAAATGTTCAGGTCTAAAAAAAGTAAAAAATTACTTTTCATTACTTTTTATTGCTTTTAACTGGTGCAACAATCTCCTTGTTTTTTCTAAAATTCAATTCTTTTAAAATTTTCCCTGTAAATAATCTATCGATTTATGAATTAGGAACATTTCATGAAGAGATGGATAGCAATTTTACTCAAACTAAATTTGAAATTGTAAACAATAAAATTGTTTTTGAATATACTTTAACCAAAGAAAGAGAAGAACCTTTTGGAGCATTTTATTTTAGAGACGAGAAGTTTGAAAATAATATGGTAAATATTTCTCCTTACAACACACTATCAATTTATTTAAAAGCTGATAAAGCTCAGGAAATACCAATAAAATTAAGATTTAAAAATGATTTGTACAAGAATTTAAGTAAAGATTATCCCGAAATTAGTTTAACAAAAATTGTAGATTACAAACAAGCTGGGATTTACTACATACCTTTATCAGAATTTGAACTTTCGGCATGGTGGTTAAGGTATCATGGTATAGAAAAAGAAAGTATAGACTTAATGAAAGTAAAAGATTTACGTTACTTATCCATTAGGACTTGTATTGCATTAGAACCAGGTACAAAGGATACAATCACAATAGATAATGTGGATTTTTTATACAACAACTATTATGTTTATCTAATTTTATCAATCTTTGTAATTATTATTTTAATTGTTGCATTTATTCATATTTACTTCACAAATAGTAAAAAAATAATATTTGTAAATCCTTTAGATATTCAATCTAAAAAGTCTGGCAATGAAAAAATAATGCTGATAAAAAATTTCATGGCAGAAAATTACAGTAATCCTGATTTAAGTTTTTACGATTTACAAAAAGCAACGAAAATAAGTGTTAAGTAGATTAGAGAAATTTTTACTAATGAGATGAACGAAAGTTTTAAATCGTATTTAAAAATTATAAGAATGGAACAAGTAAAAAAAGCATTACAAGAAACAAACTTAACCATATCCGAAATTGCATACAAATGTGGGTACAATGATATACCCCCATTTCAATCGTTTATTTAAATCCTAAACAGGTAAAAGGCCAAAAGAATTTCGTAAAGAAAATTCAGCCTAACTTATTTATATTCATAAATTTATAACCAAACAACAAACTTATCGTTAAATTTAAACAATAAATATTTTTAAACTTGTTGTTTTAATATAAATCCCTTTAAAAAAAATCGTTTTAATAGTTTAAACAAAGCGTAATTAAAAAACCAACAATTTTTTTGTATTTTTTTAATTTTTATAATTGTAATGCTTAAAACTTAAACCATTTTTTAATCAAATTATAAAAATTATGTTATACTCTTTAAAACTAAATTATAAAGTGTAAACAATGATTAAGTGAAAGCTTAATTGATTTACTCAAAAAATATCAACTATCCCTAACTTGCTCACCTTCTCTTAATAATTTTAGGATTATTAAGAGAAGTTTTTAACCCTAAACCAAACCCTTATGAGAACAATCTACTTTGTAGAAATTATTTTATTATTCTCCATTTTTCAAATTCATGCACAACTTCTTTAAAATTTACGCTACCCGTGATTCTTATGCATACTGGAATCGTCGCCGAGATAATGTAATGAGTTTAGTTCAAATAGATGTATATGTTTATCTAATTCGATGCAAAGATGTGTACGGTTTACCACATGAATACGTAGGAACAATTACGGTTTATAGATAAACTTTTCGATTAAAAATTATATCTTAGCTACAAAAAAAATGAATAAAGTTTTTATAGCTACAAGTTTAGATGGATTTATTGCGGATAAAAATGGTGGAATAGATTGGTTGCATAATATTCCAAATCCGGATAATTTAGATATGGGATACAATAACTTTATGAAAAGTATTGATGCTATTGTGATGGGTAAAAATACTTTTGAAACAGTTTGTGGGTTTGAAATTGATTGGCCCTTCTATGTTCCTGTTTTTGTACTTAGTAATAGTTTACAAATAATACCTGAAAAATTTAAAGATAAAGCCGAATTAGTTAAAGGAGATTTAAATGGAATTATTGCTAAAATTAATGCCAAAGGATATCAAAATTTATACATTGATGGCGGAAAAACTATACAAAGTTTTTTAAATCAAAATTTAATAAACGAAATAACTATTACAATTATTCCTATTTTATTATGCGAAGGTATTCCCCTTTTTTCTAAACTTGAAAAGGTATTAAATTTAGAGTGTACAAAAACTACTTTATTTTCCAATAAAATTGTTCAAAATGAGTTTAAATTTAAATCTTGATTAAAATGATTGCCCTTAATTGTACCAAAGTAAAATTTTAAATTCTCACCACTCCAACTTGAAGCCTCTTCTCCAATGTTATTAAACTAAAAGTTTAATATCTTGATTATTAATATTCTATATTTTTTCTTTTGGTTTTTTAAGTATCCACCTAGTAATCAATCTGTTGATGTGCAAAAAATTCAATATTTATTTTGTAAGTGCTAAAAGAAATAACGTGTTTAATCAATTCGAACTTCGTTTTAAATATTCCCTTTACTTTTAAAAAACTCGAAGGCAGCATTTTGTTCGGCCTTTTTTTTGTTTTTTGCAATTGCTGTGGATGCAATTTCTTTATCTAAAATCAAATTACACTCGAAAATCTGGTCGCGTCCTTCCCTGTTAATCTCTTTGGTTTCAAACAAATATTCAACTTTGGCAGCTTGTGCCCACTCTATTAAACGTGATTTGTAATTAGGGTCCGAGTTAATTAACTCTTCTAAATTAATATGTGTTTTAAACAAAGCGTATATAAATTTTTTAGTTCGTTTTAATCCTGCATCTAAATAAATTGCACCAACTAACGCTTCAAAAGCATTACCGTAAACACTATCAGTATTAAAAATCCCCTTCTGATTACTAATTAAAAGCTCGTTTAATCCTAAGTGAATTGCTATTTTATTTAAATTGGTTCTACTAACAATTAAGGAACGCATTTTGGTTAAATCGCCCTCGTTTTTATCGGGGAAAAAATCATATAAATACTCGGCTACCAACATGCCTAAAACAGCATCACCTAATAACTCTAAACGTTCGTTACTTTTTTCGTAAGGAAAAGTAGAATCGTAAACTACCGATTTGTGTACCATGGCTAATTGAAATAAAAAAACATCGTTAGGTTTATACCCAACGATGTTTTTTATTTTTTTTTCAAAGGGTTTTTTCTTTCGTAAAAAACTTATGAATGGAAGCTTTACCAAACTATTTAAATTTTTTAATCACAATACTAGCATTGTGTCCACCAAAACCAAAAGTGTTTGTTAATGCTGCGTTTACCACTCGTTTTTGCCCCTCATTGAAAGTTAAATTCAATTTACTATCTATTAAATCATCATCCGTAAAATGATTGATAGTTGGTGGTATAAAATCCTCCTTAACTGCTAAAATAGTTGCTATCGACTCAATTGCACCTGCTGCACCTAATAAGTGACCAGTCATTGATTTTGTAGAACTAATATTTAACTTATAAGCATGATCACCAAATACCGATTGAATAGCTTTTAATTCGGCAACATCTCCTAAAGGTGTAGATGTACCATGAACATTGATATAATCGATATCCTCCAATTTAAGTTGCGCATCACGTAAAGCATTAATCATTACATTTTTAGCACCTAAACCTTCGGGATGTGGAGCAGTTAAATGATAGGCATCTGCCGTCATCCCACCTCCAACAATTTCAGCATAAATTTTTGCACCACGTTTAACGGCATGCTCATATTCTTCCAAAATTATTGCACCAGCACCTTCACCTAAAACAAAACCATCTCTATCTTTATCAAAAGGACGAGAAGCTGTTTCTGGAGAATCATTTCTTGTGGATAATGCCTGACAAGCATTAAAACCACCAATACCAGTTTCGTTAACAGCTGCTTCAGATCCTCCAGTAACAATAACATCAGCCATACCCAAACGAATATAATTAAAGGCATCAATCATTGCATGACTACTAGAAGCACAAGCAGATACGGTTGCAAAGTTAGGCCCTCTGAAACCATGTTTTATGGAGATATTACCCGCAGCAATATCTACAATCATTTTAGGAATGAAAAAAGGGTTAAAACGCGGCCCCAAACCGTTTGCACGATTTCTTTCCAAACCTGCGGCTTCGTCTTGGAAAGTTTCTAAACCTCCAATACCCGAACCCCAAATAACTCCAACCCTATCAGGATTAAAATTACCTTCAATTAACCCTGCATCTTGGATTGCCTCATCGGTTACTACCATAGCGTACTGACTAAACTTATCCATACGCTTAATGTCCTTGCGGTCCACAAATTGCGTGATATCAAAGTTTTTTAACTCACAAGCAAACTGAGTTTTGTGCAATTCGGGATTAAAATATGTAATCCTTCCTGCACCACTCACACCTTTTTGTAAGCCTTGCCAATAATCCGACAAGTTGTTTCCAAGAGGAGTTAACGCGCCTAAGCCCGTAACAACAACTCTTTTTAACTCCATTTAAATAATATTAATTACTATTTTGCGTTTCCTTCAATATAAGAAACAGCATCACCTACTGTAGCAATTTTTTCAGCTTGATCATCAGGAATTGCAATGTTAAATTCTTTTTCGAATTCCATGATTAATTCCACTGTATCTAATGAATCAGCTCCTAAATCGTTTGTGAAGCTAGCTTCGTTAGTTACTTCGCTTTCGTCAACACCTAATTTATCAACAATGATCGCTTTTACTCTTGATGCAATATCAGACATAGTATAAAAATTTTAAAGTTTCAATCTGCAAAGAAAAACATTAATTCAAATAAATTCAAAAAAAAACCCAAATAAAAGCATAAATAAATTATAAGTTGTTGGTTTATAGCTTATTAATATTTTTAGGGAATTTTTATGAGTTTGAAAAAATTGAGGTCGCGGACGGATTCGAACCGCCGTACAAGCTTTTGCAGAGCTCTGCCTAGCCACTCGGCCACGCGACCATCATAATTTTAAAGAACGATGCAAATATAGGTACATATTTTTAAAATTAAAAAATTGTTAGCCTATAAAACTTAAAATATTTAGGAATTAATCGAAAAATTGTAAAAATCGAACAATAAATTACAATAAATCAAGTTGATTGAGTATTTTTAGTTTTTTAAAAATTACCAAGCTAATATTTAGATGCGTAAAATATTACTTTTTCAACTTTTTTGGATAATTTCTTTAACCACCAAAGCTCAAATAGGTGGTAGATCGAGTTATCAATTTTTGCACACTGTTTCTTCGCCAAAATTAGCGGCTTTAAGTGGTGTAAATGTTTCGCATTTACAATCGGATTTGGAAATGGTATATTTTAATCCGTCTTTGTTAGATAGCACTCACAATTTACGCGGAGATATTAGTTACACCAATTATTTATCGGATATCAACTACGGATTTGCTGCCTATAGTTTTTCGATAAAAAAGTACGGACAATTAGCTTTAGGTGCAAAATATATTAATTATGGTGATTTTATAGAAGCCAATATAAATGGTGATATAACAGGAAATTTTAGTGCTAACGAAACTGCATTTTTTATAGCTTGGAGTAAAAAATATTTACAACAATGGAGTTATGGTATAAATTTAAAGTTGGTAAATTCTAATTTTTATCAATATGCTTCTGTTGGATTATTGGCAGATGCTGGATTATCTTGGTCAAATAAAAGTAAACTTACACGCGTAGGTTTAGTTGCAAACAATATGGGAACCATGTTGAGTACTTATTCCGAAAACAATTTCGAGTCTCTTCCTTTTGATATCCGTTTAGGTATCACCAAAAAATTACCTCATGCTCCATTTAGATTTAGTTTAACGGCGCACAATTTACAAAATCCTAATTTTTGGTATGAAAGTCCGAATAATCGAAACAACACTGATATATTCGGTATAAACAATTCCGAAACCGAAGTAAAAACTCCTTGGGGCGAAGCCATTTTACGTCATTTAACTTTAGGAACCGAATTGGTTTTAAGCGAAAATTTTCAATTACAAATGGGTTATCATCATCAACGTAGAGCCGAATTAAAATTACGTAACGATTCCAGAGGAGGAGCTGTAGGTTTTTCTTTTGGTTTTAGTATGCGTATTAAAAAATTCCATTTTAATTACGCACGTTCCGTTTATCATTTAGCCGGCGCCACCAACCACATTGGAGTATCCATTAAGTTATCCGATTTTACCTCATCCTCAAAATCTAGTAAGGAGTAAGAAATTAATATAGCAAATTATAGAGTTAATAGGATAATCAAATAATCACTATTAAAATACAAATTGTTAATTTCAAAATTAGTATAGTGTTGATATTAAATAGTCACCCCTTAAAAAGCTAAATTGTTTTTAAAATTTATCCAAAACCAAAAATATAGAGTTTGAAAAAATTGGATGAAAAAATCTTTAATCTGATTTTTCCACTT
>Ga0209358_10001352_pt1 | contig 19622 bp, 14 predicted proteins | sample LauGreFa1BDMLBSN_2_FD_187574 | JGI IMG/M metagenome (GOLD analysis project Ga0209358, IMG submission 187574) | Freshwater lake microbial communities from Lake Michigan, USA - Fa13.BD.MLB.SN (SPAdes) (version 2) | ecosystem: Environmental > Aquatic > Freshwater > Lake | place: Lake Michigan, USA...
ACAAATAGAAATTCATTTCACCACACTGCAACCCTATGAAATATTGAGTGAAAATCTCACGCCTTCGGTATGGACATTATTAATACAAACTATTGAGAATGCTAATCCGAGTATCTATGATGGCATAATCATCACTCATGGTACCGATACACTAGCTTATACATCATCCGCTTTAACTTTTTATTTCCACGCACTAGATGTCCCCATTTTTCTAGTTTCAAGTCACTATCCTTTAAGTGATATAAGATCTAATGGACTTGATAATTTCAGTTTCGCAGTGAATTCTATTATAAAGAAGAAGTTACGCGGCGTTTTTGTTCCTTATCGAAACATCAATTCAGAAGTTGTTACACTGCATTGTGGCGCATATATTACTTGCTCGCCACAGCTAAGTAGTGATTTCTATAGTATCTCGTCAAATAAAAAAATTGAGAGCCTATTTATAAAAAACACACCTATAAAACTTAAACCCGATTTCTCGACGCGGATTCTAATGATAAAACCCTACCCGGGAATTAATTATGATTATTTTAATTTAGATAATGTAGATGTCGTATTGCACGATTTGTATCACTCAGGCACAGCTTGCGCAATATCGGAATATGGAAAACATCATTCACTGCCTCATCTTTTAAAACGATGCATTTCACAAAACATTCCTGTTTTTCTTGCGCCTGCGTTTAAATCCACACAGTTTTATCAATCAACAATTGAACTGAGAAATCAAGGTGCGGAAATTATATGGAATATATCAATTGAGGCTGCGTATACAAAATTATTGCTAGCTTACGGTAACTTTGAAAACCATGAAGAAATTCTTACTTTTTTAAATAATAACTTGGCTGGTGAAGTTGTTTAATTTTTCACTACTATAAACAACTACGCCGCTGATTTATATAAAATAGCGGCGTAGTTGATACCTAAATTTTTTTCAAACAGTCTTATTTGTGAGCTGCTTCGTAAATTTCTTTCATTTCACTTAAAACAACTAAGGCTTCTCTAGCTGAAGCGCCAGCTTGAGTTAAGTTTTCATCTGCAGATTCACGTGCGGCACGTAATTTATCATTCAATTTTTGACGTAAGCGTTCTGTTTGCTCATAACGAAATTCTTTTTGTAATTGACGCGCTTCACCAATTGCAGCAATAAATACTGCTTTATCACCATTTGCATCTGCAACAGAAATCGCTTCTTGAATTTTCAAGCCTGCGCCTTCACCTGCCGCTCTTACTACAGCATTTTTGTCTTTGTGTTCTTCAGCAGAAAATGCAGGAGCTGATACAGCAGCAAATGCTGCAACCATAGCGGTATATAAAGCAATTTTTTTAAAGATGTTCATTTTGTCCCTTAAAGGTTTATAAAAGAAAAGGTCTATTTAACCAACTCAAAAAGTTGGTTAAATATGCAAACATTATACCCAACGTTCACAGAAAGAGAAGTATTGTAAATAGATTTATTATTTTTCATGATTAATTTATCTAAATAAATCCCAAAAAATAGTCATAAAATATCAGTCAATGTCATTATGCATACTTTTTTCTACTTAACTCACCCTCTTTTTTCTAAAATTTCAATTAATCATATTGCTTAAAATTTTTATTTTATTATTAACAATCATAATGTTAACTAAATTATATTTTTTGTATCTTAATAAATTGCATCAATTCAACTCCCTAGAGTAAAAACAATAATAACGTCTACGCTATCAAACTATTCTTTTTTAACGCCCTGCTCTTTTTTATAAAATAGTTATCCAAAGAAATACAAACCGTGTCTAGTGCGGCAATTTTTATTAATATCAACACTCAGTATCCCTACTTAATTAATTGATTTTAAATACTTACAAAAATTCAGATTGGCTAGACTATAATGACGTTTTTTAATTATTCTATTTCGTACATTGGCTTATAATATGAAAAAAAATCCCGTTTACATATTTGCGATTACAGGCGTTTTTCTAACCAGTTGCATTACATCGCCACCAACTGAATTCACACAACGCCACATACAGACAAAAACATCTTTTGGACTTTTAGAGATCAGTAGTTTTGATATCTATACTGAAGATAATGCACTCCATTTGTTAATTTCAGGTACGTCGTCTAAAAATACTAATTTAGTATCTGTTCGCTATTTAAAGTCAATTGATCAAGGTGAGCATTGGTCTAAACCTGTGGATATAGGAACAAATCCCCCCACTCCTTTAGCTTCACGTGGTAATGACGTGCAAATTGCAGCACGAGGTGATGATATTATTTCACTCTGGCAGGTTCAGGGTGAGATCCCAAATAACGGTCCCTTAGTGTCCTTCTTGTCTCATGACTCGGGAAAGTCTTGGCATCAAGGCAAAAACCCAGCTGCAGACAATAATGGCGATCAGTCACATATTGATTTGATAGTAGATACTCTAGGTTATTTCCACGCAGTTTGGCTTTCTGATCCAGAAGAAAATGGCTATCAAAGTTTACGCTATTCTCAATCCGTTGATCATGGTGAAAATTGGCACACCCCTCTTAAGCTTGATGAATCAACATGTTCATGTTGTTCCAATACACTCGCTTTATCACCTAATGGAGCTATTCATGTTCTTTACAGAGACATGAAACCTCGAGATATGGCCATGCTTACCTCTATTGATAATGGAATTTCTTGGCAAGACAAAAAAATAATGGGTAATTTTAATTGGCAATTTGATGGGTGCCCTCACGTGGGAGGTGGATTAACTTTTGATCATTCAAACAATTTTTATAGTAGTGTTTGGACTGGATTTTCTGGTATGTCTGGTTTGTATACCATATCAAATAGCCAGACAGTAAAAATTGGCAAGAATGCTACACACAGTGACATTATCGCTATGAATGACCGAATTATTGTTGTTTGGGACGAAATACAGCCAGGTGGCACCGCAATTTTCAGCTCACAATCATTTGATAACGCAATGTCGTGGTCAACACCACAGAGACTATCTGATTCTGGAAGCACTGCGACACATCCACGAATAATTGCATCTAATACTAATGCACAAGTATTTTGGACTGAAAAAATGAACCAACAACAGAGTAAACTCGTGATGACATGGCTAGACTAACTTATTTAGCTCCAATTACGGATATTAAGTCTGTTTTTTTCACCGCACCAGAATATCGAAATATTATTCTACTTTCCGAATTTACAACTACAGTATAAGGTACAGTATTTGCACTATTACCCATTCGTGAAGATAACTCATAGCCATCCCACTCACCTGCAATAAGTATCGGATAATTAATCCCAATTAAGTTTTTATAACGCAAAACAGCAGTTAAGTCATCTATAGCAATTCCAATAAATTGCACGTTTTGCTTTTCATATTGATTTTGTAATGCCATAAAATCAGGAATTTCTTTCAAACATGGTTGACACCATGATGCCCAAAAATTAAGTACAATTGTTTTTGATTTCCACTCTGAAATAGAGTGTATTTTATTTTCTGTATCAGAAAAGCTGAATTCCGGAAGTACATCATCTGACAGCGCTATATTTAACTGACAAACAAAATACATCACAATTATTTTTAATATATTTATCATTATTAGATTAGAAATTTTTGTGTTAAGTAAGGGTATAATACAATTCCTTTCTAAATTCATCACTAAATTTTTATGAAAATGTATTATTTAAAAAAAACAGTTTTATCAATTTCATTTTTAATTTTGACCACATCTTCTCTACCAGTTTTTTCACACGCAATTATGGTGAAATCTCAACCTGAAGAAAATGCGACATTAAACAGTTCTCCGAAACAAATTGATGTTTGGTTTAATGATAAAGTTGGAAATGAATACAAAGCACTTGCAGTGATTGATAGTGCAGGTAATCGCGTTGATAACAAAGATGTCCAACAAGAATTACTGGATGCTTCACATATTTATTGTACAACACCATCTCTATCTTCTGGCACATATACAATTCGATATCGTGTCGTATCAATAGACACACACATTGTAACGGGAAAATTTAAATTTACTATCAAAACACCGTAATTATAGTATACAAATATAAATTCCACCTTCCGCTAACTATAATAAAAATAATATGAAAAAAAAATATTTTGTAACGACAATTATTTCCACATTACTTCTGACAAGTTGTAACAATGATAAATTAGGAACGCCTCCACAAATTGCTGATATAAATAGCGTAGGATGTCTTATTGCAAATGATTTTTATGCTGTACATTTCAGCGCTTATTTAAAACCAACAACACCACTCGAAGGCAATGATCGCGAAGCCCTTTTAAAACCTTACTGTCAACAATTACCAAGTGTCGGTAAAGCTTATTTTTCTGCAGACCTAATTGATCGTGATATTCGCAAAACGCCCATAGCAATACGCGTTGTAGAAATTGAAAAAATAGGGGAAAAACCATCAGATTTCAAAGAAATTCGTACACTTAATGAAGTTCAACCCAAAATATATTCAAACGGGGTTGTAGAAACTCAAGCTGATTTAGATAAATTAGGTGATTATTCGCTTATATTAGCTATAGGTGGCGACGAAGCGATATCTGACGAAGACAGACTCAAAATTAATTTTCACGTGGGTGAATCATCAATTCTGTCTGAATTAACTGAAAACATGCAAATTGCAATTGCTGGTGGTATTCCAGCTTTAATTGCATTTATTTTTGGAGTTTTTTATTTCCGTAAAAAAAGTAAAACTCATTAATTAAACTGATACCATTCTTTTTATACAGGTATATATTGTATTAATTTACATTTTTTTGGTTATAGTTTCATAATCTAATTTTTCAAATAATAAAAAACCCCCGTTACTTTCGTAAACGGGGGTTTTATCTTTTCAGATAGCTAAGCTAAACGATTAGATGAATACAGGAATTAATGGAGCATCCACTGTAATCATTTGACGTTTGCCGTTTTCATCAAAGAAGAACAACAAGCCAGCAAAACGGCTGTCTGGATCGTAAATCAAATCAGCTAAACGGTAAACTTCCCAAGCAGCGTCAGACGCAGTTACTTGAATAGTTCTTGTTTGACCTGGTTTCAATGGGCTGTTATCACTAACAGTCAAACCTTCTTCAGCTAACAAATCGTCTGGATAACCAGTTGTATCTTCCAATACAGCTGGATCTAAGAAACGAACAGAAGCAGTGTTGAATTCACCTAAACGAACAGCTGAATCACCATTGTTTGTAACTTTCAAAGTCATTTGCATTGCACGACCTGGTACACGGTAAGTTGCATCTTCAACTTTAACAGTAACAGTTCTTGCAGGCATTTCGTAAGGTTTCATACCACGTAACAAACCAGCTTGTAGTGGTGTTGTTACAGGATATTTTTCATTTGTAGAAACCATAGTCATCGCAACTAAAGCAATAGTACCTACGATGAAACCAATACCAACTTGTCTGTCAGTGTTAGTAATCAATGTATTTGCTTTACCTGATTCAACCGCGATACTACGTGGAATGAACATTGGTTTACGAACCCAATAAGCCAACCAAGCCAAACCAATTGCATACCACAAGGTATGCCAGAAGTAGGTATTTTCAAGGTTGTAGGTTTCAAGGTTGATTGTTTCGCCTGTTAATGTTGTTACAGGGTTAACAAAGTCTTTCATAGAACCGGTAATTGTTGTCCATTTACCAGGACCGATGATTGGACCACCACCTTTAACGTTCATCATTGAATGTACGTGCCAGTCACCTGGACGACGCGCTTTCAATAATACTTTGAATTCATAAGTTTCGCCCAATTCCAATGAAACTGAACGTGGAACTAGCTGACCACCAATCCATGAACCTGCACGAATGAAAACAGGACCAGGAATACCTACGTTTAAGAAAGCAATATCTGGTTTATCAACTGTTTCAGGCCATCCTGCGAAAACCAAGAATTTACCTGTTACGGTCATTGTATCGTTAACTTTCACTTCTTCTTTTGACCAGTTTAGGTCAAACCAGTGAATAGTACGCATACGCATGAACGCTGCTTGTGATTTTTCACCGTGAGCCGCAGCTGTTGGTGTGTAAAGCATAGCTGCAGAAGATGCAGCAAGCAATGCAACAAAGGACAATTTAGCAACTTTGTCTTTTAATAATTTCATATATCCCCCTATGTGGTAATGGTAGTCGCAGATTAAACGTTTTCGCCATCGACGAAAGCTGTTGAAGCGAACCATCTACCGAAGAAATGCCACAAGAAGTAAATAATGATACTTACGAAGCCAGAGAAGAACGCTGATACTGGAGCAACGTCTTTACCGAAAGTTCTTAATGTACCTTTTTCTACCATACGGATGTATTCAGGTGTACCTGTTCTTACGTAGTGGTAACCTTGTAAGTCAGCTAAAGTCATCATCATACCATTGTATTCAACTGGTACATGTAATGGAGCCATAACTGGCCAGTTACCTGGATAGAACAATAAACCCCATGCCATACCACCAGCAACAGCAGTTAATGTCATACTTCCACCTAACATCATAATTACGTCAAGTGCAATTGCACCAGGAATTAATTGTGAAGGGAATACGAAGTTTACTGGGAAGTATGTCCAACCCCAGAAGTTTAAGTAACGGTTAACCCATTCACCTAATAATAAACCTAAGATACAAACTACTGCACCATAAGGCAATCTGTAACGGTACCACAAGCTTGCTTGAACTGCAGCAGGGAATGTGATTGAAACGATTGGCGCAACGGTTACCCATAAACGTCTATCTTTCCAGTCTGTCCAGAAATCCCAGTCACCACCAGTCAACATATAGTGAATGTGGTAACCACCTAATACTACGAAGAACACCGTAAACAAAATCATCCAGTCAAATGTGCGTGAAACTTTTACCGCTTCAGCGCGAGACCGTACAGCTGATTGAGATGCGCTCATTAGCTTACCTCCTAAAGGATTTAAATTATTTTTATGATACTATCTCTCTATTTTAACTGCTCCACCATTTAAAAAATTGGCGGAGCAGTGGGAGATAGTAGTAATTTACAACAGTTTTAAACAGTTTTTATTAAGATTGGCTTAATTAATTAAGCTAAGTCTTTTTTCAACAGTTTAGAGATAGCACCAACTTCGATGTTCACAACACCTAATAGACCTAATGCTGCCCATCCGAAGAATACGAAGCCATAATGTAATGGAGCAACGAATAATTCTTCCATGAACCAGAAAGTGTGACCCCATTCATTCAACCCTACGTTTGGAAGAATCATGAAAGGTCCAATTACTGCTACCATATACTGTAATGGCAAACCTTGTTGATAGGTTGGCAATCTTGTTTTTGCATATAAGAAAGATGCAACACCAGTAATGATATAGATTGGGTAGCTCAAATAGAATTCAATAACATGACTTGGAGTGAAGTCAGTGTCACGAACGATTGTTTGATGCCATGTACCATCTTGTTCTGTAAAGTAAGACGCACCGTAATAAATTGCGATACCGTACATTACCAACCATACCCAATGTGTGAAATGACGACGCAATTCTTCACGTGGTGTAATTGACATTACTTTACGATCACGGCTTTTCCAAATGTAACCCCATAATACAGAAGCAGTTACGATTTCAAGAACCATTTCGATGTAAAGGAAGTTCATCCAGTATGTTTCGAATTCTGGAGCGAATGAATCTAAGCCAGCTGACCAGCCGTAAACTCCTTCATACCAACGAACCCATCCGTAGAACACAATGTAAAGTGCTGCGCCTGCGAACATATTTTTTTTGTTTAAAAGCGGTGCTTCCGCAACATCAGCTCTCACTGATTCGGTTGTAGCGGCCATTTTAACCTCCTAAAAATTACTAAATCCCCGATTGTATTCGGGAGTCAATGTTTATCACATCCATTTCCCGCATCTTAACTCTGGTAACTGCGTCAAAATGTCGCAACTCCTTTTAGCGTGGTCAAGTCTACCAGTTCATTCTTTGTTGTCAACTGCAATTTTCTAAATAATTTTCTAAATGACGCACAATCTTTTTTCGCCTAAAAAAAATATTCTAATTTTCAGCTATTTGTTCATTTTCAAATAATACAAAAACAAAACTCGACCACTATAAAAAGCAAGCACTGAAACCAGTAAAATCAGCACTCCGCCCCACATTACCGCCTGCCAATCTAATTTGTAAACATCTACTTTTACAGGCGCACTGAGTGCGGGAATACTTGGCAAATCCCCATCACCACCACCCACTTTCAATTGCGCCTTCATACCCTTCTCTGCATGTTGTGCCAATTCACAATGCACAAGATACGTCTTTTTTTGGCTAGGCAATATAACTGACGCGCGAAGTTCACCCTCACCGTAAAGCTCCAAATGCAACATACCTTCTGGATATAAATAACCAGGCAAACCATGAATCATTAACTGATGCCTGATTTGATCTTCATTTATAAATGTAATATTGATTTTTGCACATGGCGCCACATTCCACTCTTGCTGGTCAAAGGCAAACATTTTTCCATTAAATTTCGCTGCGTATTTCCTCCCTGCATGGATACTCAAATTAACTTCTTCTGAAATTTTCGGACAGTCTTTAGGTAAGTTATCATTATTCGCGTTCATGACCATTCCCTTTTCATCCATGGACATCATTGCAAAACTTACTTGCGCTACATTCAACACCAAGAGAAATATAATAGAAATTACTTTAAATAAGTCTTTTAATCTTTTAATTTTCATAATCTTTCTTCACATAAAGCCACATCAGCAGTCCAATTATTCCCAGCAATAATCCAAACACAATGAAGAATGCGATTAACTCCCCATTTTCAGGAACTACCAAGCCAGCATCCCCTAACAGGAAGGCAAAATCACCAACTGACCAAATTGGACGTTTTTTTGCGTAATACTCTTTATTGAAAACATCATTGAACATACCCTCATGCATGGTGGGCATCCCTTGTTCATCCAATAATTTTTTATACGCTACAATTGCCATGTTTCCTCCCGGCTCCATCCCATCGGTGGTTGTCCCTGTTGGTACATGATCATGAAACATCCAAAGCCCTGCGCCATAACTATTTAACCCATCATTTTGTGTCTTAAGAGAAAGATCAAGTCGCTGTGCAGGCGCAACATCAAAGACATCTCGTGTTATCTGAGAGCCTTGCTGAGCATCAACACCATCATAGGCCATAATTGTTGCCTTATGCCCATGAAAATGCACAGCAATGGGTGTTCGTTGCAGATTTGCGATATGTAATTTTATATTTTCATTTTCACCCGCTACAATCATTGCATCTCTTAATGTGTAAGGAAATGAATGCCCATTCAATAGAAAGTAATTTTCCGTTGAAGTTGACATATTATACTCACGACTCATCTTCTGACTTATTAAGCGAGGATCATTAGCTTCTTGTGGAATTTTTGTCAGCTGCTTATCGAGAGATTGATAATGAAGATCGTATTCTTGATCATATTGTTTTTTAACCGAAACAGAAGGATGCCGCACCTGCCCTGCACCAATGTTTAAGGTTTGCACCCAATTGTTTGGCTGATTTTCTTCCACAATAAACATACCATTCAACCCCATCATGAAGTGTTGAGCAGTTTGGACATGACAGTGATAAAGCATCGTACCAGCATGTCGTGGCTGAATTTCATAGGTATGTTGTTTGCCTGGAAAAATTGCATGTTCCTCCATACCATCATTGTCTTGACCTTCTGAGTTTAACCATGGGTGGTCCACCCCGTGCAAATGAATTGTATGCGGGAAGTAATGCGTATTTTCTAGCGTTATATATACTTTATCCCCCTGTTCAACACGAATAACAGGAGAAGGCGCTCTTAGCAATGGATGAGCAACACGTGAATTGAAGTTTTTTACGGCCATCCCTTGCATTTTAGGTGCATAGACCCACAAAGAAGGCTGTAATCCAGGAGCAATATTATACGTATTCATCAAATAATCCCCATCTGGACTAAATCCGTTAAGCTCAACAACTTCTAACTTAATATGAATAACATCAGGATCACCGTCGTCATCCAAATCTTCACCCATCACAATAGAATCTTGCGCCAAATGACTTTGCATAAGCGTTGACATTGACACATTATTTGTTCCCTTAGTTGCCGCTGCAATAGTGAACGGATTATCAGGCTCACAAACTGGCGACGCCAATATAGAAACACCCTCAATTTCCTGAGCGCCACGCCATTCAACATGATCATCTGTACACGGCTTTTCAACATTTGCATTATCTGCACTACTAGAAACCGTCGCAGGAGGCCTAGCTCGAGCATGCTCTTCCAGCACGAAAAACCACTTAACTAACAAAATAATTAGAGCTAATGCGATTAACCACCCACCCCAAATAAAATATTTTTTTACCATAAACTTAAGTGAGCCCTTGTTATTTTTTAAAAATCCATTGTACACAAAAAAAGCCGCATCTAAATAATCTTAGACACGGCTTTTCATTTGTATCGCAACCAATATTATCTACGAACGTGCTAACAGATACGTTATTGTTTTAAAAACGTCTGTAAACATAGACTTGGTTAATCTTTTAGTTTGCATGTTATAGCGACTTGTGTGGTATGACGAAACAAGTGAATTTTTATTTTCAAATTCAAAATAACTGTTGTGCGCAAATTTTGCGCTAGTTACTTTCAAACCGTAGGCTTTTAAAACCGCTTGATGCGCAATACTACCAAGCGCAAGAATGACGGCGTTTTTTGGCAACGTTGTCAATTCCGCACTTAAGAAAGAATTACAAGTATTTATCTCTTCACCTTTAGGTTTATTTTGTGGTGGTAAACACTTAACTGCATTAGTAATACGTGCATTTTTTAATAGTAGACCATCATTAGCTGACGTCGATTCAGAACAATTACTAAATCCAAATTCATGTAATGCTTCATAAAGTAAGATACCCGCATAATCACCCGTAAATGGCCGACCTGTTGCGTTTGCGCCGTGCATTCCCGGTGCAAGACCCACTATAAGCAACCTTGCATTATCATCCCCAAACGGCGCAACAGGCTTTGCGTAGTATGTAGGATTTTTTTCTTTTACATCACACAAAAATGCCGCTAAACGCGGACATTTTTGGCAAGTAATATCAAAATATTTTTCGTACATTAATACACGTCACGAACGTAACGCTTATCTTTTTTTAGCAAATTCACATAATCAATAGCTTGTTTTTCTGTTTTGTTACCATGAACAGCAATCACATCATGCAACGCCTTATCAACATCTTTTGCCATGTGATACGCATCTCCGCATACAAAAAAGTAACCACCCGCTTCAATCCATCCATACAATTCTTCACCGTGTTCGCGCATTTTATCTTGCACATACACCTTCTCAGCTTGATCGCGTGAAAACGCTAAATCTAAACGCGTTAATAAGCCACTATTTGCCATAATTTCTAATTCGTCACGGTAAATAAAATCTGTTTCCGCATTACGATCACCAAAAAATAACCAGTTTTTGCCTTTTGCGCGACGAACTTGACGCTCTTGCAAAAAGGCTCTGAACGGTGCAATACCTGTACCAGGCCCCACCATAATAATAGGCAAATCGTTATTATCTGGCACACGAAACACTTTATTTGGCGTAAAGAAACAGTGAATCTCAGTTGATTCATCTGTTAAATCAGCTAAAAACGTTGAACAAACCCCTTTATGATGACGATCAAACGCATCATAGCGTACACTCGCCACTGTTAAATGAACAGTTTCCGGATTCGCTTTGCCACTCGATGAAATTGAATAAGCGCGATGCTGCAGGGGTTTCAATAAGGCAAGGAACTCATCTGCTGAAAAAGTTGCTGTTGGATTTTGTAACAATAAATCAAGTATATCCCTTCCCCATAAATAATTACTTAAAGCTTCTTTATCTTTTAAAACTGTCGCTAATTCTTCATTTCCCGAGCGTACCGCAATTTCCTTTAATAATTCTTTACTCGGTAATTTTATTTCAAACTGCTTACATAGCGCTTGCTCAAGTTCACTCCCCTGAGCATTTATCGCTTTTAATATCTCAGCAACTAATTTAGGACAATTTGTCGCTACCACACAAAGTGCGTCACCCGCTTCGTAATTTAATCCAGAACCAGCAATCGAAATTTCATAATGACGGGTTTCTTTGGATGACTTTTCAGCCGTCAACAAACGATTAACTAATAATTTTGCTGGAAAAGGATTTTTACGATTATATTGCGACACGTCGTTATTTTCTTCAGATGCAATAACTGCTGCTGCATTACTCCCTGATAGAGATTGAATAACCGTTTGTATCCATTCTTGTGCAAGTTCTTCATATTCAACGTCACAGTCAACTCTTGTATGCAAACGCTGTGCACCTAATTGCTCTAAGCGATTATCCCAATCAATACCCGCTTGACAAAATAAATCATAACTTGTGTCACCTAATGCAAGAATAGCAAACTGTAATTGCGCAAGTTTCGGCATTGCATCACCTGACACTTCTGTCCACAAGACTTGGGCGTTGTCTGGCATCTCACCATCACCATAAGTGCTGGTCACAATAAGCAATGTGTCTATTTTTGCTAATGCACCTGTATCGACTTCATCCATGCTTTTAATGATAGGATTGAGACCGTAGGCTTTCGCTGATTTTGCCACATCACGCGCCACAGATTCTGCTGTACCTGTCTGACTACCATATAAAATATGAACAGGATGCGCACTTTGCGTTTGATTATTTGTGTTACTGACTAATTGCGAATGCAACCCAGCGAAAAATCCGCTAAGCCACGCATATTGACTTTCGCTATAGGGCGCGTCATTTGGAAGTTGATGTCTATTCATTTTATCATTAACCTAAATTTATTTTTCCAATTTAACCAGCCAAATCTTGCGTCAATTCTAATCCAACCAACGCAGCTAATTTCTTGTCTACACAAGGCACTTGCGCAAGTGCTGCACGGTTGATTCGACTTTGCTCAATAATCCAAACAGTTGATCCCATTGAATTGATGCTTTGCACAGAACGATTAATTAATGCGGTTTTATAATCACCTAAGCGCTTATGTGCTAACAATACAGCTAACTGTTCATGACTGTACGAAGCATAAGCTTCACGAGTCGTTTTGAGTAGAGCATCTTGTAATTTACGTGGGCGCTCTAAAATCAATTTTTTCGCCGCCTGCTGAATATGGATAGCCGTTCGCTCTGATTCAGGAACTGTTTTTAGCATATCGCTCGCAACTGCCTGCGCCTTTTTAAACACAGCAAAACTATTAATTAAGTTTACCGCCAGTACGCTATCCGTTTCGCCGTAAGCGGGTACTTCACCTTTAAACAAAACATGACCAGCTTGATAAGCTACCTTAATTCCTGCAATTTGTTGCTGAGCTAAATCAACGGCTAATTCTTCAACTATTTCTTTTTCATCCATTGAGGATTGCAAATAACTTGCAGTTTGCGTTTTATAAAGCCAAAGTGGCACAGCAAATTTAAAATGTTTACGTTCACTTGACCAATTTGCTAGTAAATTACGTGCTTTACTGGAATTAGCATATTGCGCATGCTCTTCAAGCATTGCTAGTACAATCTGCTCATGAGCTTTTGCTGTATCAGAATCTTCGGTTAAATCATGCAATTCAACAGACGTTTTATCATAGAGTGTTGTTAATTTATTATCAGGATCGTATTGATACGCATTACCACCTGACATACCGTTACAGAATCCTTTACCAAACGTTCCGATATTAAGTACTGCACCATTAGTCATATATTCACAACCAAAATCACCAACACCCTCTACAACAGCCATCGCACCAGAATTTCTAACAGCAAAACGATCCCCTGCCTCACCATTAATGAACGCCTTGCCGCCTGTTGCACCAAATAACGCAAAGTTACCAATTAATACGTTATTTCCCTGCGTTTTAATACCACCGCCTGGAGATTCTACAACAAGCACACCACCACTCGAAGATTTACCAACCCCATCATTAGCCGTACCTAAATGATGTAATTTCATGCCATCATTTAAAAATGCGCCGTAACTTTGCCCTGCACTTCCGTGCGTGCGAATAATCACTGTTTCAGGCGCCAAATAACGACGTCCATTAGAATGCGTATAGATAAACTTAGGCGTTTCTTTTAATTCATAATTCAAAATACGTTCAATATCAATGGCTACTTGACCACCAACCGTTTTATCGTTGTTATTGAGTTTATATTTATCGCCTTCAATAATAAGTTGCTCAACTTGGCCATTCTCTAAAAAGGCTTTTACTTGCGATAAGATTGCATCATCAATTTTAAAACCTGCTTCTAAATAAATCGGTTTCTCAATTTTAACTTCTTCCACTTCACGCAACATTTTTGTCAAATTCAACTGACCCACCATACAAGGATGATCAATTAAATGCAGCAAGTCTGTTTTACCACGAATATCGCGCAAACTTCGATACCCTAAAGATGCCAACAATTCACGTACTTCGTGCGCCACATTCATAAAGTATTGCGCGAGTACGCGTGCATCACCTTTAAATTCTTCATGTGCTGTCGTCAATCCAGCTGGGCATTTGATATTACAATTTTTCGCCATGACGCAACGAAGCATCATAAGCGCCGTTGTGCCAAATTCAAATGAATCTGCACCCAAAATAGCCGATTTCACTACATCAAGACCACTTTGATGTGCGCCACTGCAACGTAAAATTACTTTATCACGCAACCCATTCACTGATAGTGCCTGATGCACTTCTGCAATACCAATTTCTGGTGAGCGCCCTGCATTTTTCAAACTCGTTACAGCTGCAGCACCAGTACCACCGGTATTGCCAGCAATATTAATAACATCTGCACCCGCTTTTGCAACCCCGACTGCAATCGTGCCAATCCCTTCTGAAGAGACTAATTTCACACCAACTTTGACACGCGCTGCTTTTGCATCATGAATAAGCTGCCCTAAATCTTCAATCGAATAAGTATCGTGGTGTGGTGGCGGACTTACTAGTTCAACTTTTGGCGTACCACCACGCAGTGCTGCAATTTCAACAGAGACCTTCATTGCTGGTAGCTGACCGCCTTCACCGGGCTTTGCACCTTGCGCGATTTTAATTTCAATTTCTTCAAGAGTTGGATCGGCTAAATAGCCCGTCCAAACACCGAAACGACCCGAAGCAAATTGTTTAATTTTGCTCGATTTAATACTGTTAAAGCGACTGAAATGCTCACCACCCTCACCTGAGTTACTCAACGCCCCAACAATGTTAGTCCCTTGCGCTACCGATTCATGGGCTTCACCCAGTAACGCACCATGACTCATCGCTCCTGACGCTAATGTTTTTGTAATTTCATGCGCAGGCTGAACTTCACTTAATGCCAAGACTGAACGCGCTGTTTTAATGGTATTGAGATAATCAAATAACAAACTGCCCGCCGGCACATTAGTAACCGTTAACGCATCACCAATGACATTTAATGAGCAAGACACCAAATGAAAATCTTCAATAAACCGTTTTCTTAAATGTGCCTCTAAAGACTCAAGTCTTTTTTGCGTATTATTTTCGGTAAATACAATTTTAAATTCACTATCCTTTCTCGTTACCGATAAGCCACGAATCAAATAATTAACATTACCTCGAAGATTTTGTTTTCCTAAAATACGGTCAAAATCATCAACACTACTCGCCCCTGAAACATTAACAGGGAAATCCATAATATCGCGTAATGCCGCCGGACGTGAATCACGCTCAGCATATAAATTCTGAGTAAAACTACTGTACGCTGGCGTAATGCCAAACGCATCAATTTGCTCAGGCGTGCGTTTACCGTAACCTAAGTCTAAATAAGCGGTATCGCTTGCTTGCGGTGATTTTTCCTGTTGGACATATAAAATAGCCTCGTCGGTCATGTTAATATATTCACGCACAGCCACATTACCATACGAATGCCCAGCGCCATCTTGACGCTCTTTAAACAAGCCTAAAAATGGTATATCTTTTTCATCATTGACGGCTAATGCTTTTTGATGCCACTGCGTCGCACTTGCCGCAATATCCGCATAACGCACACCACCAACAGATGAGTGAATATTAGGAAAATAAGGGCTTAATTTTGGCTCATCTGTATCAAAATAATTTGACTCAAAAAATTCACCTCCAATGTAACTTTCAGCTGTACATAAACCGAATTTACCCATCGTTTTCATCAGTGATTTTTCAGTACCTTTTTGAAACTTATCTAGGACTTTTTGCAAATCAGCAGCGGCGTATTGCATCAATGCCCGACTATGGACCGTAATGGGACAAATAGCGGACGCACCAAAACCTAAAATAGTAGCAACATCATGCGGACTCGCTGACTGACCCGTTTCTGACACTAATGATGATTTAAAGCGCAAACCCTGTTGCACTAAACGTTGATTTGCCGCTGCAATAACAAGTAATGCAGGAATCGCTGCTTGCTCTGCGCTAATAGCCACATCAGACAAAATGATAATACCCGTACTATCTCTCGCCGCTTGCTCAACTTTATCGCAGACAATATTTAACGCATCACTCAATTGAATTTCATTAGCATGTGCATCATTGAAACTAGGTGCGTAAAGTGCATCAATAGTGATTGTTTTTACCTGAGTTTGACGACGAATTTGCTCTAATTGTGTGCGTTGCAAAATAGGACTTTCGATAACAAGCTGTTTACTATTGTCCGAAAAATTGGGTTTTGCGCCTAACGCAACGCGCAACGTCATACCATCACTTTCTCTAATCGAGTCCAGAGGTGGGTTTGTTACCTGCGCAAAACGTTGACTAAAATAGCGCGACATCCCGCCTTCACTTGCTGACAATGCATTGGGTGTCAATCCGTAACCCATGGCGGAGATACGTTCCATCCCCGTTGATAAAAGAGGATCGAGCAAAAATCGGAAACTTTCTTGATTATGCGAATAAGCCGTAAAACGTTGCTGAACACTTAAACTGTGATCATTGTTTAATTCACTTAATTCAACTTTAGGTAATTCTGATAAATGCACTGACCGATGGGCAAGCAACTCAGTATAATTCTTCTCTTTTGCTAGACGATCCATCACCTGATGTGAGTCGTAAGTTTCGCCGGTACTATGATCAAAGTACAGCATGCCGCCTGCCTCAATGCGCCCACGTTTTAAAACATCAGTAGGAGGAAAATCAATCTGCCCTGCTTCAGACATCACCGCCAAATAATCATGCGTCTCAACCGAACGCAGCGGACGCAAACCGAGTCTATCAAGTCGAGCTCCAACACGAATACCATCGTTGAAGATGAGCGCAGCTGGGCCATCATTTTTTTCTTCATACAAGCTAAAATACTCAAGCATTGCGCGAACTTGCGGCGAAAGCGTTGTATCATTTTCCCACGCTGGCGGCATCATTGCCAAAACCGCCTCAACAATATTCAAATCATCTTCATTAATTCTGCGTGTTAAGGTTTGATCTAAACGCCCTGAATCTGACTGGCCTTTTGGAAAACAAACGGTGTTACCGTGCTGACGTGCAATCGCATTTTCACTTAAACGATTTTTTTTATCCGTATTTAATTCGCCGTTATGTGCCATATAGCGGAACGGTTGCGCCATCATCGTCGCTGGTGCAGTGTTTGTTGAAAAACGGGTATGAAAAAATAACGTGCTAATTTCATGATCAACGTCATACAAATCAGTGAAATAAGGTATAACTTCGCCCGAATTTAAACGACCTTTATACACTTGTGTACGCGAACTCATTGATAGCGGATAAAAACCTGCCAATTCTGTGCAGCTAAAACCCTCTTGTTCAATAGTTACCAACGCGCGTTGAACATGTTTTTCAAATTCATCATGCGTCGCATTTTGCAAATGCAACGGACGCCCGAAAATAAATTGCTCAATGGGCAACTGCGCCTTAACAGCCGCAGCGTTAATAACCGAATTATCAACAGGAATAACGCGCCGTGAGATCAATGGCAAATCAAATTCTTTAAAATGACGCTCAACTAACTCATTTGCTGCAGAATCGTAATGCGCATGATCTTCCGGAAAAAAGAAATTCGCCACCCCAAATTGCCCTAACTCCAACGCTGGGTTACTTGTGATCTTACGGAAAAACTTGAGTGACAAATCAATATTCACACCAGCGCCATCACCAATACCCTCAGCGCTCATTCCACCGCGATGTGGGATCGTGCATAAGGCCTCATGTGATTTCGCCAACAAATCATGGGTTTGCACACTACGCTTATGGGTAATAAAGCCGACACCGCAACTATCTTGCGACAAATCCGCGTTGTAGAGCAAAGGTTGTGAATTGCTTGATTGAGAATGTTTAGTCATTGATTTGGCTCGTTTTTATTTGCATTACTTAAATGTAACGGCTAAGTATCTACTTTCTTAATTTAGTACATTGAGAATGAAATCATCCTAATTTCATTCAGTTAAACCTGCTAATCTTAACATAAAACAGGTAATATTAAACATTCGATTAAGCAATATCGATTTTTTATATGTAAAAAATCGATTATTACCATCTTTACCACCATTCTTTGGCTTTTGCCAAATAGCCGCCTGGATTCACTGGTACGTTGTCAAAGGTCAGAATTTCACCCAATTCACTCATCGCCTTGTGATACACCTTGCGTTTGAAATAAACCACATCTTTAAGCGGCTCCCAATAATCTACCCATCGCCATCCATCAAACTCAGGATTGACGCAATAGTCAAAACGCACATTGGATTCAGGCGTAATTAAACGCAAAATGAACCAAATTTGTTTTTGTCCAATGCATAATGGCAAAGAATGTTTACGTATATAACGTTCTGGCAACTGATAACGTAGCCAATAACGTGTGCGCCCTAAAAGTTGTACATGTTGTTGCTGTAAGCCTGTTTCTTCCCACAATTCTCGATACATCGCGGTTTCTGGGTCTTCATTTGGATTAATACCGCCCTGCGGAAATTGCCATGAATTGACACCCACTCGTTTTGCCCAAAACACGCGACCCTCGTCATTGCAAAGGATGATGCCCACATTGGGTCGGTATCCTTTTGAGTCTATCATGTTAATAAAACCTGTTTGCTAGCCCGCACACTGTTTTGAATTAAGCCTATGTTAGAATAACAGTGTGGTCGGGTTGTCGATAATGTCAGCATTGTTCCATAAAAAAACGTGAGATGCCATAGCTTCCTCTTCTTTATAACCACTTTTATAAAAACAATTCATGACTTTAGCCATATTTGATTTAGACAATACGTTAATTGCTGACGACAGCGATTATTTATGGGGGAAATTTTTAGTTGACCAAGGCATTGTCGATCGCCTTGTCTACGATAAAATCAATGCGCAATTTTATGAAGATTATCAGAATGGTACGCTCGATATGATGGCATTTCTACGTTTTGCCCTCGTACCCTTAGCGGCGCATCCTATCGAGCAACTGCATAATTGGCGTCAAGACTTCATTAACTCCATAATTAAACCTCTTTTACTTGACAGAGCAAAAGCATTGATCGAAAAACACCGAGCACAAGGCGACACATTGCTTGTGATCACCGCAACCAATTCGTTTATCACCGCACCTATTGTGGCGCTTTATGGCATTGAAAATCTCATTGCGACCACACCAGAAATGATTGATGGTAAATATACCGGCAATGTTAATGGCGTTCCTTGCTTT
>Ga0209358_10001353_pt1 | contig 19622 bp, 14 predicted proteins | sample LauGreFa1BDMLBSN_2_FD_187574 | JGI IMG/M metagenome (GOLD analysis project Ga0209358, IMG submission 187574) | Freshwater lake microbial communities from Lake Michigan, USA - Fa13.BD.MLB.SN (SPAdes) (version 2) | ecosystem: Environmental > Aquatic > Freshwater > Lake | place: Lake Michigan, USA...
CAATTGCTGACCTTTTGCAGGCTTATGTCCAAATAATACGCGACCAGTCATAGCCAAGTCAGGTCGCGCTTTGTGTAAAGCTGAATCGACCAAGAAAAACTCTTGCTCCCATCCAAGCGTGGTATTTACCTTATTTACATCTTTGTCGAAATACTGACAAACCGCAGTCGCTGCAGAATCTACAACTTGAAGCGCTTTAATCAAGGGCATCTTGTAATCAAGAGCATGTCCTGTGTATGAAATGAAAATGGTAGGTATGCACAACGTGTTACCGACAATGAATGCCGGTGAAGATGGATCCCATAAGGTATATCCGCGAGCTTCGAAGGTATTCCGAATTCCTCCATTTGGAAATGACGATGCATCTGGCTCTTGCTGAACCAACATGGTACCTTCAAACTTCTCAATAGCTCTTCCATCGCCCAATGGCTTGAAGAAACTATCGTGCTTTTCAGCAGTTGCACCTGTTAAAGGTTGAAACCAGTGCGTAAAGTGTGTGGCACCTTTGCTAATTGCCCATTCCTTCATGCCGGCAGCAATATGATCCGCAACGTTCCTATCGATACGCGTTCCTTGATTGATGCAAGACATTAGATTATCGTACAAATCTTCAGGAAGATATTCACGCATTTTATGCGGATTGAATACATTATCACCGAAGTACTCACTTATTCTTTGACCACTTGAAACCCCTGGCAATGGAACTCTACTATTAATTTCCTGTTGCGCGTTTTTTCTTAAACTCATATTTTTTTTCATTATACCCCCATATTTATGGGGGTGGTTAGTAAAATTTTCTAATTTTCAGCAAATATACCCCCTCAATTGCAAACACGCGACCTCAATTCTGCATGAATTATAAAAAAAAACTGCTTTTGTTGTGAATAACTTCATTCTCCCCAACCTTCACTAAATTTGAACCATGAAAAAGACACTTTCCGTTATGCTTTTCGCGCTTGGGTTATTCACCCAGAATAATTCATTCAGCCAAGGTTTACAAGTTAATCCTCCTTCTGCGAATACAAGTAAAGTAGTTGCTATTCCACATGCATTATATCCATCGAATTTCTTTTTCAGTGAGCCTCAAGTTCTTTCCGTTGACTTGAACGAAACGGGAGATAAGGTTTTAAAGATTGAGCAGACGGGTGGTGTGAATTCCATTTCAATCACTCAAATTCAATCTGAAAAAAGCATCCAAATAAAATCAGCAAACGCAGCCAATGCTGCTCGAGCCTATTTTCTAAACGATAAATTTATTGCGATTGCTATTCAAAACGAATCGAATTTGTTTGAAGTGGTTGAAATCGCCTCAGGCCAAGTCGTTGCAAGCGCGGTGTCGAACACGTTCATTGGGGCTACTTTATCGACGGCTTATTTCTGCAACCAGACAGGGAATAATTCAATAATTGAGAAATTCGACTTTGAATCGAAAAAATTTACCCAACTCCCAATATTCGGAGAAGCGTTCGGTTGGTATTTTTCGACCACCAAAGGACTTTTAGGTGTGGCAATTCACAGCAACATGCTCTCCCACATTTATTCCATCGAAAATGATAAATTAGGAAAAAGTCTTTTCGAATTTTCTTCGGGATATTATTTCGAAACAAAAGGTTGCAATGCAGCTGGAGATGTGTTTTATGGTATCACTAACTTTCAAAGTTTAACAACCTACGCTTGCGCTATTTCAAAAACAGGTATCAAACCTATAACTAACAAAACTGCAGAAAGTTGCACCGATATTTTCGTTTGGAAAAACGACGTTGCAATTACAACCAATAATATAAATGCAGCCGAATATCAAGAGTCTCAAAACCCAACAATACAAAAAATTCTAGCTTTCGCGCAAGATGGATTCAAAGGCTCTTCCTTAAACATCATTAAATGCTCTAGCAAAAACAACAACATCTTATTCTGCATACAAGGCGAAACCATCAAACCAAAGTATTTCGTTTGGGAAGGGAATACAGCGAAGCCTGTTTCTTTCGATAAATTCGAAGGGAAAAATTTAAAATTTATTGCTAGCGAAGTGGCCCAAATTCAAACCGGTGAAGATGCTCCTCAGACAGGCCGCTTGTATCTTCCAACTAAAACTGACAAGGCTGCCTATCCTTTGGCTATTTATATTCCGAAAAATATATTTATCCCATACTCCAATCAGTTCAATCCAGTTGTACAACACCTTTGTCAAAGTGGGTACGCCGTCTTCGTTTGGAACACACGATATTCCTTTCGTCCGAAAATTGGATTTGCTTATTCCGATTTAATCGGATCATTCCCCGCAGACATCGAACTGCTTCTAGCTTCTTTAAACAAGGAGTACTCTATTACTCCTGAAAATATGTTTGTCGTTGGTGATGGGCTTGGCGCATATCTCGCCCTGAATGGGAGTGCAGCGTTCAATGGAGTTGTAATCAACAGACTTGATTTTCCCGGAAAAATCTTCGGGCAAGATTTAACGGCGGCGAGAATGTTTGGTGAGGACGCTCAGTCTAAGTGGACAACATTGGAGCAAATAACATTGACTGGAAAAGTTAACTATCTATGTTATCAATCCGCAAAATCTAACTCTGAGGTTCGATTAACAAATTCGATTAAGCAGAATCAAATTAGGTGGACAGAGCACATTGCGGCAAGAAATAGTTCCATAAACATCACCTCTAACGAACTCAAAGAAATTGCATTGTGGATGCAACATCTGTCTCAAATTGAGCCGCGTGTAATTGATGACAAACCGAAAGTTGAAGTGAAAAAGAAATGAAGTATTCTATAGAGGCGAAGGACGCGTTATCGAAAGCAAGAGCAGGAGTTTTAGAAACTCCACATGGAAATATACAAACTCCCATTTTCATGCCTGTTGGTACCATTGGCTCCGTAAAGGCAGTATCTCAGCAGGAACTAAAGGCAGATGTGAACGCCCAAATTATTTTAGGAAATACCTATCACCTCTACTTGCGTCCTGGAACGGAAATTTTAGAACAAGCCGGCGGACTTCATCAATTCATGAATTGGGACCGCCCTATTCTTACCGATAGTGGCGGATATCAAGTGTATAGCCTTTCAAAAAACAGAAAGATAAATCCTGAAGGGGTTGTTTTCAAATCACACATCGACGGTTCGAAGCACACGTTCACTCCTGAAAATGTGATGGATATTCAGCGCAGTATTGGTGCCGATATTATTATGGCTTTCGATGAGTGTCCTCCCTATCCATGTGACAAAACTTACGCCCGTGAATCGCTTCACATTACCAATCAATGGTTAGATCGTTGTTTCAAAAGACTTGATGAAACAACGCCAATGTATGGACATGAGCAAGCACTGTTTCCGATTGTTCAAGGAAGTGTATTTCCAGACTTAAGAAAAGAAAGTGCTGAATACATTGCTAACAAAGGGGCTTTTGGAAATGCCATTGGCGGGTTAAGTGTGGGTGAGCCTCACGAAATGATGTATGAAATGACGGATCTTGTTTGCTCCATTCTTCCTGCAGACAAACCAAGATACCTAATGGGTGTTGGAACCCCTGCTAATATTCTAGAATGCATTGCTCTTGGTGTAGATATGTTCGACTGTGTGATGCCTACGCGAAATGCGCGCAACGGCATGCTGTTCACTTGGGACGGCACCATGAATATGAAGAACAGAAAATGGGAAAACGATTTCTCTCCCTTGGACGAATCTGGCGAGAGTTATGTAGACTCTTACTACACGAAAGCCTATGTCCGTCACTTGTTTGCGGCGAATGAAATACTCGCACTTCAAATTGCTTCAGTCCATAACCTAAATTTTTATCTGCGTCTGGTTGAAAAAGCGCGAGAGAAAATTATTGAAGGTACCTTCGCAACTTGGAAAGATGAAACTGTGAAAAGACTATCTGTTCGCTTGTGATAAAAAAACTCGACAACTACATCATTAAAAAATTCATTGGAACCTTTCTCTTCATGATTGGTGCCTTTGTGATTATTGCTGTTGTTTTTGACATTAGCGAGAACATCGATGATCTGCTTCAATCGCAAGCCTCACTGTGGGAAATTACAGTCGATTATTATTTTAATTTCTGCCTGTATTACGGAAATCTGTTGAGCTCGTTTATTATATTTCTTACTGTTATTTGGTTTACCAGTAAGCTTGCTCAACGTTCGGAAATCATTGCCATGCTTTCTTCAGGCATTAGTTACAACCGCATTCTTCGCCCCTACTTCATTGTGGCTTTTTCACTCATTATTGTTTCTCTCGCGTTCGGTCACTACGTTGTTCCTCTAGCAAATAAGCGCAAGTTTGAATTTGAAGTGAAGTACTTAAAAGAACAACTCACAATTCAAGATAAAAACATTCACAGAGAAGTTGAACCAGGGCTTATCGCCTATTTTCAGCGCTACAATCCAGGTAATTTAGGTGGAAGTAACTTTTCGTTGGAACACTGGAGGGATGGGAAACTTACTTTTAAACTTATTTCATCTTCGGCGAATTTCAAGCCTGAAACTCAATCTTGGAGCATTACCAATGCGCAAGTTCGCATTTTCAAAGACAGCACTGAGCAGGTCTATTTCAAACAAAAATTAGATACCATTTTAGAAGTTCGCCCAGAAGATTTCGGATTGCGTTCTGAAATTGTAGCAACCATGAATTGGTCGGAATTGAATTCATTCATTGAAGACCAAAGGCTCAGCGGATCTGGAAACGTGGCCAAGTTTGAATTGGAAAAAGAGAACAGAACGGCAACACCATTTTCAATTTTAGTCCTCACAGTTATTGGTGTTTCAATTGCGTCCCGAAAGTCGCGCGGTGGAATTGGCTTTCACCTGGCATTGGCAATAATCATTGGTTTCATCTTTATTTTCATTTCTCGCATTACCGCAGTAAGCGCAATGAACTTAGGAGTGCCAAGTGAATTAGCGGTGTGGATACCTAATTTACTTTTCGGAATACTCGCATTTATACTTTACAAAAAAGCTCAGAAATAATGTTGAAAAAAAGAATTTTAATTACCGGTGCAACCAGTGGAATTGGCGCCGCTACCTATGAAATCGCTATTAAAAACGGACACACTGTTTTTATTGCTGGAAGAAATGAAGCCGTTTTAGCCGAAATGGCTTCAAAGAATGCGAATACCTTTTTTCTTAAAACCGATGTTACAAATGTTGAAGAAGTAAAGGCTATGACCAGCGCTGCGGTTCTGCAGATGGGCGGAATTGATGTCTTATTGAATAACGCTGGATTAGGAATCTTCGATTTGCTAGAAGATGCTAAACTCGAAGATTGGCACACCATGGTAGATGTAAATATTAAAGGCGTTTTAAATGTTTTACACACTTGTCTTCCCCATTTGGTAGCCTCTACAGGACATATCATCAATCTCGGATCGTTGGCTTCTCACTTCGTGTTTCCAAATTCAGGAGTCTATAGCGCAACGAAACATGCGGTTTTCGCAATTAGCGAGAGCATTCGTACTGAACTTGCGAAAAAAGTTCGTGTGACAACGATTAGCCCTGGAGCCGTTAACACTCCTTTTGTTGAGCAAACGAAAAACGAAGCGTTACTTGCGCAATTCCGTCCAAGCTTCGCGGCTGGAATGCCCGTTGAGTGGGTTGCTCAACAAATAATAAATGCTATTGAAGTCCCCGACGGGGTAAATGTGAGCGAAATAATCATGCGTCCTTTTCTTCCCGAGAAAAAATAAACAATTTGTGAAGTATTCTTAATAAGTTCTTTTTCTCAAAGGCCTTAAATAGTCCTATTTTTGCACGTTGCCCAAAAAAGCAACGCTCGCATGTATGAGTGAAGAATTAGTAGAGAGAAAAAAACTATACGACTACCAAGAAAAAGCTCTTGAGAGAATCTTCGCGCGTATTCATGAATTTCCGGCCAATTATAATTTGTGTTTTCAATTGCCAACCGGTGGGGGGAAAACAGTAATCTTTTCTGAGATTGCGCGACGCTACATTCAAGAGACAGGAAAAAAAGTTCTCATTCTCACTCATCGAATTGAATTACTCAGTCAGACGAGTAACGTGTTGAATAATTTTTCGGTGAAGAATAAAATCATTGTGAGCAAGGTAAAGCAACTTCCAGATGAATCGGATTACGAATGCTTTGTGGCCATGGTGGAAACGCTTCACAATCGTCTTCGCGACGAGAAAATGGAGTTCGCAAATTTGGGTTTAGTTATCATTGACGAAGCACACTACAATTCATTTCGGAAATTATTCGGATGGTTCGAAGAACAAGTGATTCTCGGTGTCACAGCAACTCCTTTAAGCAGCAACATTAAGCTTCCTTTGAAAGACAACTACCACGATTTAATCATTGGCGAAAGCATTGGTAATTTAGTTGGGCGAGGATACCTTGCGAGAGCTAGTACATATAGTTATGATGTCAGCTTGCATTCTTTGAAAGTTGGAATAACCGGAGACTATACTGTGAGCAGTTCCGAGAAGCTCTATGGGAATATGTATATGCAAGAAAAGTTGCTGTACGCCTATGAACAAAAAGCTAAGGGAACAAAGACTCTAATCTTCAACAACGGTATTAACACATCGAAACAAGTTTTTCATTTGTTTCGTGAACAAGGATATGAAATTCGACATTTAGATAACACACACAACGAACAAGAGCGTCGAGAAATTCTCGATTGGTTTAAAAACAAACCCGACGCGGTATTGTCATCTGTTTCTATTTTAACTACTGGTTTCGATGAGCCTTCGGTTGAAACAATCATCATTAACCGAGCAACGAAATCGCTTACGCTCTATCATCAAATGATTGGACGTGGCTCTCGTATATTCAAAGAGAAAAAAGAATTTACAGTTATAGACTTAGGAAATAATGCAAAGCGCTTTGGACTTTGGGAACAGTTCATTGATTGGTTTGACATCTTCGCGCATCCGCACAATTACCTAGAGAGCATTGTCAGCGACGAGCAAATGTCGCGCGAAATGAAATACGAAATGTCGCCTGAGATTCGCGATATGTTCTCTCTTTCTCCAGTGATAGACTTCGATATTAAAGAAGAGTATTTGCGCATAACACGTTTCGGTGGCAAAGGGAAAAGTGTGCTAGATAAGAGTATGCAACAGCACGCTACCATTATTCAAGAAAACGCACCAACGTTAGAAAGAGCTTTCGAACTACTAAAAATTCTAGATCAAGATATAAAGAGTCGCATGAAACAATATAGTTATTGCATCTCAAAAAGTACCGATAGTTATCTTGATTGGTTGAAGGAAGAGTACATTCGTAAACTTCGTTTAGACCTTGGGAATTTATACAGCCCAGACGTAAATGAAGATTAAACAATTCCGTGTTTTTTATGTTTTTGAAAACAAATTATGAAATTTACCCTTCCACATAAAAACGATTTTTCTGCCTCGCTCGTAGTATTTCTTGTTGCACTCCCTTTGTGTCTTGGAATCGCATTTGCTTCAGGACTTCCTGCGATTACAGGGGTTATCTCAGGAATATGCGGTGGCCTCCTAGTAGGTGCAATTAGCGGGTCACAGCAAAGTGTTAGCGGACCAGCCGCCGGTTTATTGGTTGTTGTTACTACCGCTATTTCAAGTTTAAACAATGACATTTCGTTATTCTTCACAGCCGTTTTACTTGCAGGGCTTATTCAAGTTGTATTGGGAATATTGAAAACTGGTTTTTTGGGTGGATTTATTCCCACTTCGGTGATCAAAGGAATGATGGCAGCCATTGGCTTCATTTTAATATTTAAGCAAATCCCTCACCTAGTTGGGTTCGACGGGGACTTCGAAGGAGACGAAAGTTTCTTTCAGCGCGATGGAAACAATACCATTACAGAACTTTTTCATGCGACCATTCACAGCGAAGCAGTTCTAATAGGACTGAGCTGTTTAATTTTATTAATTATTCTCGATACACCCCGAATAAAAAAGTCCATCGTTTTAAAAATAGCCCCTCCATTCCTTGTGGTTGTTGTATTAGGTATATTCTTAAATTTGTACTCCTCTTTTTTCGGTATCACTGAGCAACTCGGAAATGAACACCTGATTCAGCTTCCTCCATTAAGCACAGCAGCCGATTTATTCCTCTGGAACAAATTCAGTTTGGATAGTTTGTTTAACTCTGCAGTTTGGATGCAAGCTTTCATTATTGCTATTGTTGCTAGTTTAGAAACCATATTAAATATCGAAGCCACTGACAAATTCGACGAGGAGAAAAGGATTACGCCTCCTAACCGAGAATTAGTTGCACAAGGGATTGGCAATATATTCAGCGGCTTATTTGGAGGCCTGCCTGTAACATCTGTAGTTGTGCGCAGTTCTTCGAATAGATTAGCGGGTGCTAAAACAAAATGGTCGGCAATTCTTCATGGTTTTTGGTTGCTTTGCGCCATTCTTTTTTTAGGACAATACCTCAACCTAGTACCTCTCTCGGCATTGGCTGCGATTCTGATATTCGTTGGATTCAAATTAACCAAGCCATCTATTTTTCGAGATCTTTGGTCTGAAGGCATTTCTCAATTCTTACCATTTATTGCTACATTCCTTGCTATCTATTTTAGCGATATGCTGAAAGGTGTGCTAATTGGAATCGCCTTCGGCATGTTTTTTATTATTCGAACGAATTTCAAAAGTGCCATTCAAATTACAACAGGCGACAACAACGACACACTGCTCCGCTTTCGGAAAGATGTTTCTTTCTTGAACAAACCTCTATTGAAAAAGACACTTATGCTTATTCCGAAAAATAGTTATTTATTAATAGACGCTCGCAAATGTGAATTTATGGATCCCGATATTATTGAAATTTTACAAGATTTTGTTATAAGTTCGAAATCCAAAAACATACGAATTGAACTCAATAAAAATAACTGGGGAGAACTGCCTGAAGTGTTTAAAAATCTAAAACTCTAAACTCTAAGTATATGTCTAACATTGAAAATCTTTTATTAGCGAACAAAGCTTGGGCTGAAGATCGAATTGAAGATAATCCTGATTACTTTAAAAAGCTAGCGGCGCTTCAAACTCCTGAATATTTGTGGATCGGTTGTTCAGATAGCCGCGTGCCAGCAAATGAGGTTACAGGCACAGCGCCAGGTGAAATATTCGTACATAGAAACATTGCGAACATGGTGGTGCATACGGATATTAATTTATTGAGCGTTCTAACCTATGCCGTTGATGTATTAGAAGTGAAGCACATTATTGTTTGCGGACATTACGGTTGCGGCGGTGTTAAAGCTGCAATGGGCAACGACTATTTACCATTGATTAACAACTGGCTTCGTAACATTAAAGATGTTTACAAAACGAATAGAACGGAGCTGCAATCAATTCAAGATGAACAAGAACAATTCGACCGCTTGGTTGAATTGAATGTCTTGGAGCAAGTCCATCACTTAGCTGAAACCAACATTGTTCAAGGTGCTTGGAAAAAGCGAGAAATGCCTTTGGTTCACGGTTGGGTATACGGACTCAACAACGGTATAATTAAACCGTTAATTACCATAGGTCCTGACAGTGAAATGGATCCTCTTTATAAGTACAAAAACTTATAACGGGTATCGACTTAAAGGAACCATTTTCAAATCTGAAATCTGATTTGCTTCCATTAAATAATGCGCTGCTATGCCGATCATAGCCGCATTATCTGTGCAATATTTAAATTGAGGAATAAAGACTTCGACTCCATTATTTACCCCATACTCTGTAAGTTGTATACGCAATTCACTGTTCGCTGAAACTCCGCCACAAATAGCTATTTGATTGGTCTTTGTTGAAGTCAATCCTCTTTGAATTTGTCGAAGCAAATAGGTGACTACTGTATGTTGAAACGAAGCACAAAGGTTCGCTCTTTCTTCTTCAATAAAATTCTGATTTAACTTTTGATTGTCTCTCAAGAAATAGAGCAACGAAGTTTTCAATCCGGAAAAACTAAAATTCAATCCCTCCACTTTTGGGATGGGAAAACTAAATTTCTTCGCATCCCCTGTTTGAGCCATTTTGTCCAATAATGGTCCCCCCGGGTAATCCAAACCCAAAATTTTCGCAGCTTTATCAAAGGCCTCTCCTCCTGCGTCATCAATGGTCTCTCCAACTACTTCCATTCTTGTTGGTGAATGAACCACCACCAATTGCGTATGCCCGCCACTTACGGTCAAATTCAAAAATGGAAACGATGGTTTGTTCTCACAATCATCTGCAAAATGTGCAAGGATGTGTGCTTGCATATGATTCACTCCAACTAATGGGATTTCCAATGCAAGACTCAAACTTTTCGCGAATGAAATTCCAACCAACAAAGAGCCCATAAGTCCGGGCCCTTGGGTTACTGCAATGACCTCCAAATCACGTAGCTCCTTCCCCGCTGTTTTCAGCGCTGCATGAACAACAGCGGTAATCATGGTTTGATGCGCACGACTGGCGATCTCTGGAACTACACCTCCGTATTGCGCATGTTGCAATTGTGTAACGACTTCATTCGATAAAACTTTAGTACCCAGTAAAACAGCTGCCGAGGTTTCGTCGCAGCTACTTTCAATGGCTAGAATTAATTTATCTTCCATCTTATTGTTTCGAAGGGGTCACCATCATTTTATTGAAATTCTCTGTTGAAGCTGATGCTCGCTCCGAATCAGATTTCATGAAATAAAGCAACGACTGAATATCGCTCTCAGAATTTGACTCATAAAACTGACCAATTTCTTCCACACCCATAACCATGAAAGCTTCGGCAAAAACATAAGATTCTACTATAGTCTTTGCAGAAACATAGCTCTGATACATTTCATTCTGAACAGGAGAAAGCGTCTTCGGGTCGAGAAGCGATAATTTATTTCGCGCGTCGTATGTTGCGTAAGCTCGATTTACCACACGCAAAAGATTTCCTGTGTCTTGTCCAGAGGATTTCATGTCTAATACATTTAAACTGTCCACTGCTATTCCAAATCCAGCCTGCCAAACATCGGTCTTCACAACGGCTTGTTTTACCGATACATTTCGCTCTTTCAAGTATTCAAGTATTTTGTCTAAAACAATGGCACTTCCAAACTTCTGCAAATCAATTTGAACCTTTGCATTATTTTTTCGAATTCGAGTTGACTTATAAACTCCGTTTTCTTCTAAATCTTCAACATCTATATTAGCCGAATACATGCCTGTAAAGACTTTCAAGGAATCAATATTTGGAACTTTCGGCATTGGATTTAATAACTGCGGCAACCAAGCTATTTGGGCAGGAGAAAGAGTAAAATCCCAACAACCGCCTGAGCGATAATTGAATTCTCTGGCCATGGTAAGCATTACTCCCATGATTCGGTTGTAATCCGTAAACTCAAAGAACCCCGTTTCAGCTGATGCGTAATTGTACAACATACATGTGCTGCTCGGATTGTTTGCATCAACGTGCATGCGCACTGCGTTTTCAATTGAATCGAAAGCAAAAGAATAGTCGGTGGTGTCTCCTACAACGCTCACGGTGTATTTCATTCCCAAAAAATCGCGATCGTAATCTCTTCCAACTACACCCTCATCTGTTTTGGCTTTATTTCCACATGACTGAAAAACAACTCCAAACAAAACGATTGCAAAAAATAGGATTGACGCATTTTTTTTCATGACACAAAAATAAACTGAATAACTTTATCGCATGCGGAATACTTCAACTATCCTGTTTTATTTTTTTCCTTGTTGTTTCCTGTTATTCTTTGTCGAATTGAATGCACAAATTCCAACATCGAATAGCAACTTCGTTCATTCCGATTACGACTATTTTTCGGTTGAAGCACACGCCAAGAACGCGGCCATATCTGGACCATTCTTGAGCTTATTGAGTAACGACGTCATTCAATTTGAATTCGATGTATTCACTTCTCCTGATGAAGATTTATACTATTCCATTTTTCACTGCGACCCTTTCTGGAACACCGATGATAGTAATCCTTCAGACGTCATTCAAGGATTCACAAGTCAACGCGTTTCTTTTCCTGAAAACTCCATTCACACAGCAGCAACTTTCGATCATTACCGTTTTGAATTACCGAACACCATGACCAAGTTTATTCAATCTGGAAATTATTACGTTGTTGTACATGAAGGAAGCGAATACACTGAATCGAGCGTTCGGATTGGATTTCGTCTAGTGGTTTATGTTGAAGGAGATAACGGTTTGAATGCCGACATGAATATTAAGCGTGCTTCTACCATTCAACATCTTCAGTCACATCAGGAAATTGATTTCACTATTTCATTGGCGAATACTCCCGTATACGACATGAACAAAGTCATTCCCGTTATTCTTCAAAACGGAAGATGGGAAGACGATAAAATGAATTTCCAACCAACATACATTCAACCCAACAACGTGTTGGTCTATGATTATTCAAACGGTGAAAATGAATTTCCTGGTGGTGGCGAATGGGAAGCTTTTGAAACGAAGGATTTGCGCGTAAACGGTTACAACGTGCAGAACAACGTTCGTGTTGAAAATGAAAATCACATTTACCTCTACCCCAGTCAGAATGAAATGAATCTCGCCTACACCAGTCGTTCCGACTTGAATGGTGCTTCTTTAATTTCAAGTGAAATTTATGAAGACGATGATCTAACCAGTGATTACACCTTTGTACATTTCGAATTGAATTCACCCGAATTACCAAACAAGGTTTTTCTTGAATGTGGAAATGAATGGAATGCTCCTGTAATTTGCGAATACAGCGAAATTAAAAAAGCGTATCAAGCAACCCTGTATCTGAAGCAAGGGGTGTACAATTACCGTTTTCGCATTGAGCCTTCAAACAACAACGAAGAAATTAATTTTGCTGAAGGAAATCACTCTTCCACCGAGAACAACTATCAGCTATTGGTTTATTACTTCGATCGCAATGCTGGATTTTACAAATGCGGGGGAAACTTCATTCAAAATTCGAGAAGGAATTAATCCTTATCATAATTAAAATCCTCTTCCTTCCACTCTCTTCTTCCACGTCTCCAGATTTTGTATTGTTGAAACTCTTCCTTCACAAAAATTAAGAATTCATACTGCGAACTCTGACGAATAAAATCGTCGCTCACATGCATGAAATCAATAAACGCATCAAATTCTTCGTTGGTTAAATCAATGATATCATAGTCGACGTACAGATGAAAAAGCTCTTTCAGCAAAGCCCGTTTTTTGTCTTCGTAAACCATGCGAGAAACCTCTAACTTACTTCTTTCTCGCTTACTAAACTGCTCGTACAAAAAGGTAATTGGACTACTGACAGTAGCTGTTTTGAATTGATTTTCATCGAAGCCCAAACCGCGTAAATCTTCTTCAATCGCCTCCAGATCTCGCGGTGAAATAAACTCAACAACGGGTAGCATATACGTCCTATCGTCGAGAAAAATAGTCGGATGGTATACAGCCTTCAACAAAGAATCTTTCATACACAATTGGCGTGTGTAATAGCTCAAAGCCGTAATACTTAACGTATCATTCTTCTCACAAACAATGGAATAAAAACCGCTTGAATTGCCAAAGCTTCCAGTTTTGGTTCTGTTGTTTACTATTATGGCGTTTGGGATACCTTGACCATGAGGATCGCGCACTCTTCCTTCAATTCGAATGGTCTGAGAAAATCCAATTAGGGAAAGAAGTAAAAAGAAAAAAAGACTGACACACCTCATATAGCGAAGGTAACGAAGATTTGAAAACTATATTGAATCGTCACTAAATTTGCGGCATGAAAAAGTTTTTACTCCAGATATCTGTGGTTATTGCATTCGCGAGTTGCACTGTACTTCCACATGAAAAAAAATCAACCGAAAGCGTTGCTCATTTAAAAACAGATGTTGCGGTTTTGGCAGGTGATGCGTTCGAAGGAAGAGCTATAGGAACACCTGGCGCTGATAAAGCTGCTGTATATATTCAAGATCAATTTCTTCAAATTGGATTACTTCCAAAAGGAACTCTCGGATTTTTTCAAGCCTTCTCATTTATTCCGCAAGGACATGGACAAGTGCACCAAGTGGGTGACAGTTTGAAAATGGGAAAGTCATTGGTGAAAGAAATCAATGGAAAAAATGTTGTCGGTTTCATAGACAACGGCGCTGCGAATACTATCATTATTGGTGCGCACTACGACCACTTGGGTTATGGCGATGAAAATAGTTTGTGGACGGGAGAGCGTGCCATTCACAACGGAGCAGATGATAACGCAAGCGGCGTTTCAGCAATGATCGAATTGGCGCGCAAATTAAAAGCAGACAAATCTCCTTCAACCAATAAATACAACTACCTCTTCATTGCGTTCAGCGGCGAAGAAAAAGGATTGTGGGGAAGTAATTACTTCAGCAAGAATCCAACTGTTGATTTGGCAACCGTGAATTGCATGATGAACATGGACATGGTTGGAAGGCTGAACGCAGAGCACGCGCTTTCAATTAGTGGAACAGGAACTTCTCCGGAATTTGAGAATTGGTTAACAAAAAACAACGTGACGAACTTCAAGTTGCTGTTCGACAAAAGCGGCATCGGCCCAAGCGATCACAGCTCGTTCTACAACATGGGACTACCCGTGTTACACTTCTTTACCGGACAGCATAGCGATTATCACAAACCGAGCGATGACTTCGATAAGATTAATTACGAAGGATTGAATGAAGTGGTGAATTACATGTATGCCATGTGTGTTGAAATGAATGGACATTCGAAATTGGAATTCACGAAGACAATAGATCCAAAACCAATGAACTCTTCTTTCAAAGTGACATTGGGTGTAATGCCTGATTATATGTTCAGCGGCGAAGGAATGCGAATAGACGGTGTAAAAGAGAATAGACCCGCAGCAATGGCTGGTCTAAAGCAAGGCGATATTGTAGTTCGTTTAGGAACCAACAAAATCACAGACATGAGTTCGTACATGGAAGCGCTTGGAAAGTTTAACGAAGGTGACACCACTGACGTTGAATATATTCGTGAAGGGAAATCAATTGTTGGTCCTGTGATATTCAAATAACATGAAGAAATTATTTTTCTGTGCAGGGTTGGTGTGTTTCGCCAACCTTTTGCATGCTCAGACGCGCGTGCTCTTTGTTGGGAACAGCTACACTGCTGTAAATAATTTGCCTCAATTAACCGCCGATTGCGCGTTGAGCATTGGCTTTGCGGGTATGCCTATGGAAGTGGCCAGTAGCACACCGGGAGGAACTACTTTTCAAATGCACACCACGAATACAACATCTCAAAGCCTTATTAATCAAGGAAACTGGGATTATGTTGTTCTTCAGGAACAAAGTCAACTCCCCTCCTTTCCAGATGGGCAAGTAGCTGCGGAATGCTTTCCATTTGCCGCTCAATTGAACGACCAAATACTTGCTGCAGATTCTTGCACAGAAACCGTCTTTTATATGACCTGGGGTAGACAGAACGGTGATGCGTCTAACTGCGCTTCTTGGCCACCCGTATGCACGTATCAAGGCATGGATAGTTTATTGAATCTTCGATACAGACAAATGGCCATTGAAAACGATGCTATTTTGTCACCTGTTGGGGCACTCTGGAAATACATACGGACAACCTATCCCGAAATAAATTTATACTCCACAGATGGCAGTCATCCTTCTCTTGAAGGAAGTTATGCTGCCGCATGCAGCATGATTGCGGTAATACTTAGAACAGATCCTTACCTTATTACCTACACCTCAACATTAGATCCTGTTGTTGCAGAAAAAATAAAATTAGCTGCTCAAGAAGTCGTGTTCAATAACTTGATGGAATGGCATGTGGGTGAATATGATCCAGCGGTTCTTGTCAACACAGTATCCAATGGCTTAACACTGCAATTAGACAATCAATCTGTTTCAAGCTGGAATTTCACATGGGATTTTGGAGATGGCAGTTCTTCAACAGATTTCTCTCCTCAGCACACATACGCGAACGCTGGCATTTATTCTTTAAGCTATTCAGCCATTGACGATTGTGGTAGAACTTCTCAAGGCTATTGGGAAATACAGCTTCTTGACAATGGAGTTGCTGAACTCGAGAAAAAATATGTTGTTCGAACTTTAGAAAACGAATTTGTAATTGACTTCAGTTCTTTAGCCTCTGACGTTCGCATTTTCGATTTAAATGGGAGATTAATACAAATGTCCAATAACAATCATTCTTCATTTTGCATAGCAAAATCAAACAGCCCACGAGTTATTCAATTCACAATGAACGGAATAAGTCATCGCATTTTACTTGGGATTGAATAAGCATCTAAATGTTCAAAACTCTACCGAATATTTGTCTGAAAGAACTCAAGTACTGACGTACTTTCGCGGCCGTTAAGTCCATTTGCAGTTTCTGCTGTGGGTCTTTTTAGTTAAGGTAAAGCAAACCCTCGAAAACGTTCGGGGGTTTGTTTTTTCTTAAACTTTTCCATTCAACTACAATATTATTGCAATAAAAAAAGGCTGCCCTCTGGCAGCCTTTTTCTAAAATTAATCTGTTCAAATGAATTATTGAACTGCGATTTGCACTGCAGTCTTTTCAATTCCGTTTGACAATTCGATAGCGTAGATTCCACCAGCAACACCTTCTAAGTTCACACGAACTTGGTTGTTACCTGTTGGAAGGTTACCCATGTACTGAGTAGAAACTACTTGACCTAAGTTGTTCATTACACGAACAGTGATAGGAGCAGATTTTACTTGTCCGAAAGAAAGAGTAACGAACTCATTCGCAGGAACTGGGTAAGCATTCAACACAGTTAGAGCCATTGCCTCTTGAACACCAATAATACAATCAGCGCAAGAATCGAAACATACTGTGTTCAATACCTCTGCAATACCTGTACGAGTGTAGATACGGTTGTATCCTCCAATTCCATTCGAAATTCCGCAGTTCATTACACCAGCAGCTTCTTCGTTCGCAGAAACAGAAACGTCTCCGTTTACAAATTTGTACTGAATGTCAGCAGAACCACTAACGTTAACTGTGCACTCATATACTAAGTCTCCATCTGCGTCAGTCATTTGAACTGCACCACCCTGCCATACTGGAGTTGTGAAACCACCAATCATCCAAACACCAGCAGCGTTAGCAGCAGTGCTCAACATGTTTACACGGAAAGTGATATCAGCAGCAGCTGGATCAACAATACACTCAGCACCACATTGGTTGTAGCAGAAATGCTCTACAACTGGATCAGCAGATACTACCATTTCACGGTTTCCACCAACGTTACAATCAGCAGGCAAAGACTCGTTTCCATCAGCCCAAGCATCGCCATTAACAAATTTGTATTGGTATGTGCCTGGTTGCATCAAAATAGTAACTTCATAAATGTTGTCACCGTCTGGGTCAAGCATCAATGTGCTTGGATCGCCAGGATTCCATCCTTGGAAAGAACCAGCAACGTGAGGTCCGTCAGCGTTAACTGTTTGAAGTGACATGTCTACACGGAACAACACTGGGGTTGGTGCTTGACATGGACCACATGCGCTGAAGCAAATAACATCAGTAACAGTGTTAACGTCAGAAACAGCTAAGTTGCGGTTTCCAAATACATTACACTCAGCAGGAATAATCTCTTCAAAAGCCCAGTCGTTACCGTTTATAAACTTGAAGCTCGCAGACGAAGCAGCACCAATTGAGAAGTAACCTTCGAAAGTACCGTTACCGTCTGGATCGATCAATTGTGATCCTGCTGGGTTCCATCCTTGGAAATCTCCTGCAACGAAAACACCCGCTGGGTTAATACCTGCAGCCTCTTGAGTCATGTCTACACGGAAGCGAACAGTGTTCTCTCCGCAAGCTGCGCAAGACGCATAACATACAGTCATGCTCTCAGTAGCGTTCGCACCTGAGATAGACCAGAAACGATTGTCGTTTCCGTTTACTTCAACTTGACAAGCTTGAGGAACATCTTCAGAAGCAGCCCATCCGGTATCGCTAAGAAACTTGAACTCATAACGATCAGGAAATAGGTCCAAGGTCACAGACCAAATACCATTTCCTTGATCATTTAAAGCAGTAGTAAAAGGATTCCAGTTAACATAACCAGGATTTTCAGCAGTACCATCATAGTTAACGTCGTTGAAATTACCTGCAATGTGAACACCTTGTGAACCAACCGTTTGGCCAGTCATATCAACATTAAACGTTACAGCAACTTGGGCCTGAGCCATCATTGCAGATAACGCTACGAAACAGAATGTAAAAAAATTTTTCATAGGTTTTTAGATTAGATTAATTAGTTCGTGTACTTTTAACACTTTCCAAATATATATCGAAAAAGTGTTGCTCACTCCTCTAAGACGTAAATCATGAAAAAAAGTTCCCTATACTTTTCCACAATCCTAATTTTCATGACCTGTTTTGCATTTGGACAAAAAACCGATTTCGTAGAAATAATCGACCCTCCGAACTGGTTCAGCGGCATGGCCAATCAAGAGGTTGAGCTACTTTTTTACACAAACGACTCTAAAGAATTGAGTATTTCTCTTACCTCTGAGAGCTCGAAATACGCCAAGATAAAAAGCGTTGAAAAGTCGAAATTGAACAATTATTATTTCGTTAATCTCTCAATTTCAAGTCAACCAAAAGGCAATTATCTATTCTTTGAAATATCCAAAGCCGGGCATATCGCGACCGCAGTGCATCCCTATTCCATTGCTCCAAAGTCAGCGTCACCCAAAGGTCTTTCTCAAAAAGACGCTATATACATGGTATTCCCCGATCGCTTTGCAAACGGAGATTTAAGCAACGATTCTGTTGCGAACTATTTTCAAGGTGCACAACGCAATGAACTTAAAGGTAGACGCGGTGGAGATTTGAAGGGAATAAACAATCATCTCGAATACATTGACAATCTTGGCTTCACTGCAATTTGGATAAACCCCATGGTTGAAAACAATGAAAAGATTGATTCGTATCACGGCTATGCAACAACCGACTCCTATATACTAGACCCTCGCATTGGAACGCTCGGAGAATTGCAATCGCTCACATCCAACATGAAGAAAAAAGAAATGAAGCATGTTTGGGACGTGGTCTACAACCATTGGGGAGATCAACATCAACTCTTCCGCGAAATGCCAGACAGCAATTGGTTCCATTGGTTTCCGACCTATACCAAAACCAACTATCGCGCTGAAACCATGATGGATCCATACGCCAGCGAATACGACAAGAACCTCATGGCGAACGGTTGGTTCGACAGGCACATGCCCGATCTGAATCAGCAAGACCCTCACCTTTCCACGTACCTCATCCAAAATTCGATTTGGTGGATTGAAATGGGAAACATCGATGCATTTCGAATTGACACCTATAGCTATCCAGACCAATTATTTATGTCGAAGTTGAATGCTTCATTGAAGGACGAATATCCGAATCTCTTTCTATTCGGAGAAACTTGGGTACAAGGATCTGCCGTTCAAGCTTGGTTTCCTGAAGGGAAAAAAGTTGGACAGAGTTTCGATTCGAAATTAGACGGGGTGACCGACTTCCAATTGTACTTCGCCATGACCAAAGGACTAGTTGAACCTTTTGGTTGGGAAGAAGGCTTGAGAAGAATTGAGCTAGACTTGGCGCACGACCATCTTTATGCGAAGCCAGAAAACTTAGTGACATTTTTAGACAATCATGACTTAGCCCGCATCTACTCCCTTTTAAACAAAGATTTCGAAAAA
>Ga0209358_10001354_pt1 | contig 19612 bp, 21 predicted proteins | sample LauGreFa1BDMLBSN_2_FD_187574 | JGI IMG/M metagenome (GOLD analysis project Ga0209358, IMG submission 187574) | Freshwater lake microbial communities from Lake Michigan, USA - Fa13.BD.MLB.SN (SPAdes) (version 2) | ecosystem: Environmental > Aquatic > Freshwater > Lake | place: Lake Michigan, USA...
GGAATGGCACACAATGGAAAGCAGGTTTGAAGTTCAAAGTAAGAACTTCTACCTCTTGGCTACCTGGTTCTGTCTCAGACAAGGATGATTCTCAGATTATTAAATGGTCTGTAGATGCACCTACACCTCCACCACCTCCACCACCAGTAACACATCCAGTCCCAGATTTGGATTTGAAGACATTACTTGAAGTAGATGCTTTGTTATCACCTTTGGCTTTTGATTACACAGTTACAGATTATGAAGTCACTTCAGATAATACAAAGGATGACAAGGTAGTAATTGATTCGCAAAACCCACCTGCAGGACAACTCTTAGCAGAGGGAAGCACAGTAACAATCAAACTCTACAACTTTGTTCAACCTACAACTACAGTTCCTAACCTAAACAATCTATTAGTATCTGCAGCAGATACAGCAATTATAAATGCAAATCTTCGTGTGAGCACAAACATTGGAACAGATGAAACCTATGACACAAACCTAATAGGTAGAGTTATTAATGGCAGTCAGTATCCAACAGCAGGTTCTACTGTAGATACAGACACTGAAGTTACCTATGACAAATGGGTTCAGAAGCCTTTTGCGACAGTTCCTAACATTGTTGGACTACTTGATAGCCAAGTATTTAGCACCCTTGATGCAGCAAATCTCAATATTGGTACAAGAACAGTAGTTGCCACATCAGTTGCATCTAATAACGAAAAGGTTAAGAGTCAGTACCCCGCACAAGGCACTCAGGTACAACAAGATTCTAATGTTAATTATGAAGTATGGGATTACTCATTAAGAATCGTTCCTAATCTCAATGGGCTTACTCAAGAACAAGCCACTTCTACTCTTTTAGACGCAGGACTTAGGGCTGGGACCATTACTAATCAAGAGACTACAGTTGTGTCAGATGAAGGTAAGGTAAAGGCAAACAGCCAAAGTCATCCTGCTGGGTCGGAAGTCAATGAAGATACTTTTATTAATTTTATAATTTGGGTACCTAATACAACCACCACAGTTCCTAATGTTGTTAACTTAGTTGGTTTAGGGCCTATCCAGACTGCCATTAGAAATGTAGAACTATGGGAAAATCTTAGAAATGTAACTTATACAAGAGATTCAAATCTATTTAATAAATGCTATGCCCAGAGTCCTTCTGCAGGAACTGTTGTTAATATCAATTCAACTGTTTATGTTGATATGTATTTTCAAGAGCCTGTATACACAGTCCCAAGCATCATAGGACTAACCCCAAGCACAGGTCCTATTAACAGCAACTTCACATGGGGAGGCAATTCATTAGCAAGTACCTCTACTGAATCCACCTCCAGTTTTGGCAAGGTAGCAACACAAAGCCCAATTGCAGGTACATCAACTTATGCGGGTTCTATTAATTATGGTATTTATGTAGATGGCAGACCCACTGTTCCAAATGTTGTAGGACAAACAGAAGCAACAGCAAAAACAAACATCAATAATGTTGGTTTAAATTGGTCAGTCACTTATCAGAATCAGACATTTAATGGACAAGCCACAGCAGGTACAGTTGCATCACAAGGCACTCCAGCAGGTACCAGACTTGCTTCAGGCTCAACAGTCTCTATTGTGGTTTGGAATGCTTATCAACCACAGCCTGTAACAAGAACTGGCGTTGTATATGTGGGAGATAATGCATTTTCAGGATGGGATAAGAATGGAGTATTTACTTCTTGGACTCAAGGAGATTTGGATTGGAAGAACCAGGCTTCTTGGAGAAATGTTGAATTATCTACAGGAACTGGAAATTCAAGAGCAACATCTACTTGGCAAAGAATGCAAGCATGGGTAGGAAGACTTGATGCCACAAATGGTAAACAAGCGTACATGGCTCAGTTTGATAAAGGGGCTGTGGATTCAAGAATTAAAGCATCCATGACAGGTGGTGCTACATACACAGTAGGAAACATAGACATTGTTTTCCAAGTTAATTCCACTTCAGGTGGTGCAAGTAAAGATTGGTATTTCCATTATTGGAACTCAACAACCTTCCCAACTACAGCAAGAGAAAATCAAACTAACTGGTATGTGGATACTCAATTAATTTCTACAAATATCAATAATGGTGATGTTATGAGTCCAACGATAAATGCAACATTAAAGAGTGAGGTTGGACATGCAGTGAATGGAACAGGTATGTCTAAGCCATTCATTATTGGTGGAGGATATGGAAATACATCTTCTGCTAACTATGGCTCTATTGATTGGTGCTACATGAGAATTCCAATTACATGGACGGAGTTTGTATAAATGAAAATATATGGAGTAAGCACAACAAGAAATGGCACTATTACAAATGCCAATTACAACAACCTTTCTTATACAGGTATTGATAGTAATACTGGTAAGCAGTATCACCTTTGGTACCCTGTTGAAATACCAGAGGGAACCAACTCTTTATTTAGTGCAGTAACCACATCTGTAGTTGACCAGATAACCACCCCCTATCAAAGCGGGGCAGAAAATAATAGTGCCTCATTACTACAAGAAAGAATGATATTAATCTATAACGATAGTAATACAGTTATACCTACTGTAAATGTATTGATAGCAGACCAACAATTAACAGGATGCGTAGCAGAAATAACACCCTGGAAAGCAACAGGAACAACAGAAATACATAAATATTCTGATTTTGAGATATTAACTTCTTCAAACCCTGCTGTTAATTTCAGCCCTGCCTTCGCATATATCAAAGCAAATTTCCAGGGGAGTACTCCAGAACCAGAAACTCTCCCTGCCAAAAATATAAGCATTACAAACATGGCTGCCTACAGTTGGGCAATAGCAGCCTTAAGAATCTATGGCGTAAAAGACCAGGCTGTGGAAGAGGATTACTGCATCATTTCCACAGAATCACTATAAATTTCCTATAACTGCCTGTAGGAAAAGCAAGGCCTCCTTCATTTTGAGGGGGGCTTTGTCTATGATTAAGGCATGACAGAACAGACTCCTGCAGGTAAGCCCTGGTTTAAAAAGAAGAGATATATCTTCCTCATGGTATTTCTTGGATTAGCAGTGATAGGTCAGTTCTCAGGTTCAGATGAACCAAAGGCATTAGTAATTTCAGATATCAGAGATGCCAGTGAGTATTACGAAGATACAGATGAATATGTATGGGGAGCGTATTTTAAGATTAACGAATTAGCCCCTATGACTAAGGTCAACTGCACAGTAAAAGCACTTGATGCAGATGGAAAGATGCTTGAGATACAGGCGTACGAAGGAAATACCCTTAATGACAAGACAATCATTCCATATGGAGCAAATGCTGTATTCAAGACAACTACTAAGGAGGTAGTTGAAGCAATATCTTCATTTGATATCTCCTGTAATAAGAAATAAAACTATTAAGCATTAAGGATTTTGGCGATATCTGACTCCCTGACATGCGTGTAATAAGTCATGGTGGTTTTTACACTGTTGTGTCTCATTTGCCTCTGTAACGCTGCTAAGGGCATTTTAAAGGCATAGTGAGTGGCATAGATGTGCCTAAATTTATGCGGGGTTAAATAAGGCCAGGGAGATTTTCTAATCCTATTTTTTAATCTCTCCCTAATAGCATGATGAACAAAAGGTAATGGCTCCCATGTTTTATATTCTTCATATAACCAATCAGGCAATACAACAAGTCCAGTTGTTTTTGCAGGAGCAATTTGATTATTGAATTTGAGTCTTTGCTGCTGAACATCAATTCCTGATTTAGTCATTTTATGTTTAACCAGAGTTTCTCCAATACGCAAACCAGCATGAAGCATGAGATTGAAATACATTCTCATATCAAGTTCATTGAAATATGGAGATACTTCTTCCAGAGTAGGCAAGTCCAGGTCTAAAGGAAGATTAGGACCTGATTCAGCCTTAGTTCCAAAGATGGCATTGAGTGTAAGGATTACTCCCTTTTTTGTGCGGGGATTGGAATAACGCTCAACTATCTTATAAACATCCTTATCAGTAATAGGCATTTCATACTGGTCTAAATTCAAATACCTAATAAGTCTTTGCCAATTGTCTCTGGTAGAAGGTGCTAATTTCTTGTCATTTAACACGCATTGGGCATATTCATAAGCATTTGTGCATACATACATATTGCATACATTGGTCATATTGATAACCTTTCATAGTAGAATGGTTACAAATGAATAAAAAAAGAAAGAAGTCATGACCAACATTGGAAATATGTATGGCCCGAATTTCTTTTTAATTATTCATTTGTAATTTCTTTACATACTACGATGTTTTCCGAATAGGGTCAATAAACACGCTTTGGGCTAATACCAATTTTTAAGCAAAAAGTGCCTATATGCATTACATGGTCTGCCTTGATATCTATGTTTGATATATCTATTGAACCTTTCAACCTGTTTATCCATGGGCAAAAAGGCCTTCTTCTCAATATTCATTATCTGAAATAGGCCATATGCCCCTGTTTTACTGTTCCTACTATGTAGGTTGAAGTTAGACTCTCTTTGTACCAGGGATATAGTGCATTGAATGTCTTTCTCTGAATACCCCGCCGAATTTAGCAGGAGTATCAGAGAGACAATGGTTTCTAACACAGGACTACTCCTGGTCTATGGCCACCTCTGGCTGTGTTTCAGCCTCCACCTTTGGTGCTTTCTTACTGATTTTCTTGGGTTTTCTGCAGTGTTTCTCAAAATCCCATTCATCTGCTGGGATTAATTCTCCCTTATGGTAGACAGTTTTCATTTTCTTCTCCTTCAGGGTCAACCTCAACAGTGTTGTTTTCAACCCATTTGAATATTCTGCCTTTGGGTAATAGCAGGTCTAAAAGCCTCCACCCTGCTGCAAGTAGTATGGCTCCAAGTCCTGCCAAAATTGCTACTAATTCGTTACTCAAAGTATCCCTCCATATTGCAACCTAACTGAGTCGCAATACATCCATTTTATAATTGATGTTATTCAAGAAATCTTGGAGGGTAAATGAATACAGTAGAAAGCGTCCCAGCATTCCTGGAGTGGAATGTTTATAAGGGAGATACAGCAAGATTAAATATTATTTTAAGAGATGAATCTAATAAAGAAATGGATTTGTCTGATTACGAATTTGCGGGGCAGGTAAAAGCATCACCTAAAGACAATGATTCTCTCCAAGAAATCACCATAGTAAAAAGTGATTCAGTAATTACCCTGACATTAGATGACACAAGCACCCTTCCAAGAAAATCATATTTTGATATCCAAAGCACAAATACAAATGGGGATATTCAGACCATTTTGAAGGGAAATATAAATGCGGAGGATGATGTAACAAGATGATTAGTTCAGTAGAAGTATTAAGTCCAGAAGAAGTAAAACTATTAGTTACAAATTTAAATTTATCTCAAGGGCCACAGGGTGAGACAGGAGCACAGGGTCCTGCAGGTCCTACTGGTCCTAAAGGTGACAAGGGAGATAAAGGAGATACAGGTTTAACAGGTGCTACAGGAGCCACAGGCCCTCAAGGAATACAGGGATTAACAGGCCCTCAAGGTGTTCAGGGACTTAAAGGTGACAAAGGGGACACAGGTAATACTGGCCCACAAGGTCCTATTGGCTTAACAGGTGCAACTGGCCCACAGGGTCCACAAGGACTAAAGGGAGATAAAGGCGATACAGGCGATACAGGGCCTCAAGGACCAATTGGTTTAACTGGTCCACAAGGACCACAAGGAGAGCAGGGTCCACAAGGAATACAAGGCCCACAAGGAGTACAAGGAGACACAGGTCCTCAAGGACAAGCAGGTGCATCTGTAACTCTCAAAGGTAGCGTTGCTAATACGCAACAGTTACCAACAACAGGAAACTCTCTTGGTGATTCTTACATTAATCAAGATGATGGAAATCTTTATGTATGGACTGGAACATCTTGGTATGACGCAGGACAAATAGTTGGACCACAAGGTCCACAAGGTATTCAAGGAATACAAGGTCCTCAAGGTGAACAAGGATTACAAGGACCTAAAGGTGATACTGGAGATACAGGTTTACAAGGTCCACAAGGATTAAAAGGCGATACTGGTGATACAGGACCACAAGGTCCTCAAGGTTTACAAGGTCCTCAAGGAGAAACTGGTCCTCAAGGTCCACAAGGATTGCAAGGATTAAAGGGAGACACTGGAGATACTGGACCGCAAGGACCGCAGGGTATTCAAGGAATTCAAGGACCACAGGGAGAAACAGGACCACAAGGAATTCAAGGTCCAGAAGGACCGCAAGGACCGCAAGGCTTAGCAGGTGCACAAAATCTTTATGTTCAATCAACTGCACCATCTAATCCACAAACAGGATGGGTCTGGATAGTCACTCCATGAGCAGATTAACTGACAAGTATCAATCTTATGACCACTTCAAAGGCATAAGTTTTGATGAATCTGTTTTTACTGCAGCACCTACAAGAACTGGCAGTAGACAATTAGGCGGAAATCCTTTGGCTATGACAAATTCCAATTTCTTTTCTGATGGCTTAAATAATCCAACAATCAAATCAGGTGTACTACCAAATCAAAATTATTACCATTTTGAGTTTGATAACACGATTACTCCACAGAAAAATGCAAGATTGCTTTATGGAAGTACATCTACAAGTAGCACAGGTGGCACAGATGATGTGCGAAGAACAATGTGGGACTACACCCCATTTGACAGGGTTACAGGTGTTTGGGTTAAGACACCATCTTCTGCAGGTAATTTTGGTGTTGGTACTTACCCAGCAGTAGTTAGATGGCTTTATGGAACTTCTGCCATGATAAACATTGGCGTTGGATTGTCACCAAACAGTTTACCCGCACTCGCCATAATTCACAGCACAGCGGAATTTACTGCGGGACCAATAATTAGCGTTTATGAAAATTACACAGATGCAAATTCTAATGTAATACCAATTGAATGGGGCAAGTGGTACTTCGTTGCAATCAGAAAAATGGTTAATGAAGATGCACCTTACCTATCAGGTCAATCAGCATCTGGAACATTAACTTATCAGCACTACATAAATGGCGAGGTAGTAAATACTCATACTCGTACTACTTGGACTAAAAGACCAGTAAATGGAATTGTCTTTGGAAATAACAACGCTATTTTTAAATATGATTTTGGAGTCTCAGGTTGGTTTGTTACTGATTGGTCACAGGTAGGACAAACACAATTAAGAGAAATATATAAATATGGGGCACCAATACAAGCACCAGTAAAATATTATGATGGCACTAATTGGCAAGATGATATTTCTGCACCAAAAATATTTCATTCAAACCAATGGAATGATGTTTATGCAAATAAATATGATGGTTCACAATGGGTGCCAATTTAATTCGTGGTATAATAGTTATGTAAGAGTTTTTGTCACCTCTTAACTCTTACTACAACTAAATAGCAAGACTCTGAGTTTTAATGTTGCCATATTCCTTCTCAGGGTCTTGTTTCATTGAAGGGCAGAAATATGAAAAAAATGATTAAGATGATTAAAAATACATCTGAGAATGAAGCACGAGAAATAGCATTGTTTATCAAGATGCCAAGAACCATCATCAACAGAAAAACAGGCCAACAGATACATAAGTCCTAAGTTACTGGTGAGTAACATAAATAGGACAAATGGGTTGCACACCCTCATAAAAGGTGCTATAATAGTGATATAGGCCACACAGCCAGCGGGATTTAGTTACCCACACATAGGCACACAGTAGGCACAGCAGTACTTAGGCAGCACCTGGTTTCCCACCCTGCTGGGGGACATAGGAAAAGAGTTTTCTTACAAGAGCGTTCTTCCTCAACTGTCTAAGAATCAATTAAGAATCCAGAAATCAATCTGGCATAAGCAATTTATGGAGTGTCACCCAGAGTCCATATTTGAGCAGGTCAATAGAAATATTGAGTGAACACGATGGGGAAGAGATATCTTCAATAAGAGATATGTAGTTATAGAAGTTAGCAATCTATAACCCTTTATATAAATATATAAAGAATATATATCTCTTCAGGACACGGCTTATGGCTCTTGCATACTTAAATATAAAAAATATTTATATATAAAGGAGATATATATGAGTAAAAGAGGTAGACCAAAGGTTGAGAAACCTTTTGAAGCATTACTGGCTGAAGACCTTTTGTATGAATCACAGAAGAAGCCCTTCAACCATGTTGGCTATGCATTACATAAAGATATTCAGAAGAGAGAACGATTGGAAAAAGGTTTGAAGCAATTACACGAAATTGCATTCAATGAAAGACTGCCAGATAGCACAGCAAAGGCTCTGGCAATAAAAATAGGAGGCAACATATGAAAGAAATAAAACTCTTCATAGATTTAGTGCGACTTAACCGCAGACATAAGCGAATGAAGAAACACTTGCAAAGAATCAATAGCAAGATTGAACTAATAGAAAATCTCATGGTGGAACATGGAATCGTCCAGAAACCTTTCTGATTGGGATTTAGACTTTAGGCGGGGACAAATAGGTGAAAACCTTCTCGCTGAGATTATAGAAACATCTGAAGTTAAGACAGATTATCAATGGCAGAACACTGGCAATCTATATGTTGAATATGAATGCTGGTATGTAAATGACAATAAATGGAAGCCAAGTGGCATAGAAGTATCAAAGGCTAAATATTGGACCTTTGTAATACCTGTTGCGGATAAGCAACAAGTAGCGTTATCAGTACCAATCTCCTTAGTAAAAAAACTGTGCAAAACAGCACCAAAGGTGCCTATGCATAACTCTGAGAATCCTTCTAAGGGGTATCTAATAAAGGTTTCTCAAATATGGAATGCGTTAAGTGAAGAAGCAAGTAAGGGCAGGAAGACCGCCTAAAAACGATTGGCCAGATACTCCTTGGTATTGGATGGCAAAGTTCAAACACACTGAAAGGCCTAAGCCTTGTAGTAGATGTGGACAGAATGCCTATTACTACTACCAGGAGTATTTGTGTGCCCCTCATTTGCTTGATTTATGCAATCTTGGGGAGGTTCATTGGAAATGGGAAGACTACCCAGAGGTATGGGCAAGGACAGAGATGCTCCTGAGAAGGCCTCAAAAATCTACTGGTGCAAAGAATGCGAAAAAGCAGGGGTAGATGAAATGTGTTGTAACAAAGCAGAAATCATAGGTTGGGTAGAGAATGGGTAGACCATATGACACTTCTGAATACAGGCGGAATAGAAAGATAATATTAGAACAATCTAATTACATATGTCATTACTGCACAGGACCTGCTACTACAGCAGACCATATTGTTCCTGTATCTCAAGGCGGTACAAATGAATTATCTAATCTATTACCAGCATGTCATAACTGTAATAGCACAAGACAAGATAGAGAAAGAGTAAGACTGAGATACTTCAATAGAAGGTATGGGCTATGAATCTAATATCCCGCCCCCATCAGACTATAAAATATACAAACCAAATAATGAAAAACCATATATCCACGATATGGGGCAAATATGGTTTGTTAGATAAATGGTTTGGGGTTTTTTTATATATCTACAGACAACCCCGCCCCCAATGTCAATAAACAAACAGGAGATAATTAGTGAAATGAGAACAGGAATGAGCCAGGGACCAAGAAAGCCAAGATTAATAAAGGGAGATGGAGAGCCTTTATTATTAGATTTTTCTTTGGAGGAAGCAGTAAAGAAATCTCTCCAAGCAGCAACATGGTTAGAAGAGGCAGATATAGGTGCAGCAGTACAGGCAGTCCAATTAGCACAGACTATGGATTCCATGCCTGATAGAAGGCACCAAATAGCACCCATTTTCATTGGGTTATTAGCCAATTTAGGTCTATTAAATAACAGAGAAGCAGATAAGACCCTAACACCACAGGAGATGTTGCAGCAGATTGCTATGGGGTAGAAATGGATTGGATACCTACCCACTTCACACAACCTTTATCAGAAGATTTTATTTCTGATGGTCAGAAGTTAATTAATATCTCTGAGGCTATTTGGAAACTGCCTGAGAAACATAATGAGATTTTAAAATTAACAGATTGGCAGAAATGGTTAATTCAACATGTCTTAGAGAGATATCCAGATGACCATGAGAACCCAAATTTGGCGGGTAGGCTGCGTTATAAGCAAGTTTGTATATCTATGCCCAGAAAGAATGGAAAGTCTCTCATAGGGGCCTTATTTGCCTTATATGGGATGCTTCTACATGAACCTGCACCAGAAGTAATATCAGTTGCAGCATCTTCAGACCAGGCCAAGATTGTTTATAGAAGATTATTACATCAAACAAATACATCACCAATATTAAAATCTTTATTTAGTAGGTCTACAGAACATAGGGGTCTATGGACTGCAGATGGCACTGGTGTTTATAAAGTTATTGCATCTAAGGCATCTACTGCTCAGGGTCTACATCCATCCCTTGTTGTATTTGATGAGTTGCATGTGGCTGATTCAGATGTATGGACTGCTATGGCTTTGGGTAGTGGTACCAGACCAGATGGAATTGTTATTGGAATTACCACTGCAGGAGATGACACTTCAGAATTATTGAAAGATTTATATAAGCGAGGGGCACAGGCTGTAGATGGGGAACCTGAATTAGAAAGATTTGGATTTTTCTGTTGGGAGGCTCCCATTGGCTGTGAAGTATTAGATGAAGATGCTGTAAGGCGTAGTAATCCCAATTTGGCCTCTGGAATATTGTCCTGGGAGTCAGTAAAAAACGAATTAGCAACCATGCCAGAGGCAGATGCTCGTAGATATCGCTTAAATCAATTCGTTTCTTCAATGAATGCATGGCTTCCTGTAGGTGCTTGGCAGCAATTACCACATGGAAAACCATCAAATCCCAAGATATTTGCAGTGGATAGAACCCCTGGCTGGGACCATGCATCCATAGTTGCAGCCTGTTTAGAGGAGGGGGACAAGGTATCTACAGAACTTGTAGCCTCATTTAATAATACAAATATTGATGAATTACTCCAGGCTTGTATCAAATTAAACAAATATGGTGCCCCATTTATTGTTGACTCTTATATAAATCAAGATTTGGCACATGCATTAAGACAACGAGGAATTAGAGTCCATATGGCATCTCATAAGGATTTAATCAGTGCCTCAAATAACGCATATCGTAGAATTATGCGTAAGACACTAATTCATCCAAAAGATGAAATAGTTTCGCTGCAAATGCAGAGGGCAGTGCGTAAAAATGTTGGAGAATCTTGGAAGATTACTCGTAAAGATTCAGGAACTGACATTGATGCAGCGATAGCAACAGTATTAGCCATTTGGTTTGTGGATACACAAAAGGCCCCAGAGCAGATGGTGTTTTAGGAGCAGACATGGGATTTAGAGACAGATTAGTTGAAAGATTAGGTTATACACTTGATGTAGTTGAGCCATTTGTCCCTTCCACAGATAATCGTGCATTACAAATACCAGCAAGAAGCCAATCCATCATTAATGAGGACAAGGCACTTCAATTAATTCCTGTTTCAAGATGTATATCTGTATTAGAGACAGCAATTGCACAGATACCAGTAGAAGTATTTAGAGACATTGAGAAAATCACCACACCAGGATGGTTAGAACTACCTGATGTAAAAAACAACATTAATCAATCAGAATTTATAGGCCAAACAGTAGTTTCAATGGCCCTTTATGGAAATGCCTTCTGGTACATAACCAGGGGACCAAGAGGAATTAACAATGTTGAGTTAATCCCTGCAGGAAATGTAAATATAGAAAAGCAAGATGATGGTAGTTATGAATACTATGTAAATGGTATTAAGACTCCAGGGGACCGCATTAAACACTTGCGTTTATGGCAGATTCCAGGAGATATCTTGGGATATGGCCCTCTACAACGCCATAAATCCATTATTCAAGCGGCATTAGACCTACAAGCATATGCAGATAACTGGTTTAGACAGTCTGCAGTACCAACAGGCACATTAACAACCACAGAGTTTCTATCTCCTGAAGTTGCATTGGCTAATAAACAAGCCTTTGTTGAATCTCAGGTGAATAGAAGTGTTGCTGTGCTCTCTTCAGGACTCTCCTATGAAGCAATAACGCTCAATCCTGAAGAGGCTCAGTTCTTAGAGAATCAGAAATTTGTTACAAGACAAATTGCCACAATGTTTGGGGTACCAAGCATGTATCTATCTCTATCAGTAGAAGGTTCTGGTCTTACTTACACAAATGGTAATGAGGACAGAAAGAAACTCTATGAAGATGGACTACAGCAATACATTATTAGAATCCAAGAAGCAATCACTGACCTATTACCACGAGGACAGAAGGCAGCATTTAATATGACTGAGTTCTTGAAGCCAAATACTTCAATGAGATATCAGGCCTATCAAGTAGCGATTAACTCTGGATTTATGACAATTGATGAAGTGCGTGAATTGGAAGGTTTGCCAAAGATTCAAATGCCAGAGCCTGTTCAACCACAGGAACAACCAGTCTCACCAGATGAGAATGTGGAACAACCTGTAATTTAAAATAGGTAAATAGGGAGAAAACTAAATATGGAAAAAAGAAGTTTTGAGATTAGAGAGGCAGACTACGACAAGCGAGAAGTTGTAGGTAGAGCAGTTCCTTACAATGAAGTAATTGATATTGGCGGGGGCTATCAAGAAGAATTTTCATCTGGGGCAGTAGATTTAACAGCAGATGTAAAACTTTTCAGGGACCACAAAGAAGTAATTGGTAAGGTCCAAGAATTAGAAGACCGCAAAGATGGTCTATGGGTCAGAGCAAAAATAAGCAAGACCCAATTAGGTGACGAAACCCTTGAACTTGTAAAAGATGGGGGCATTCGTTCATTCTCAGTAGGTTTCATCCCAGTAGTGGATGAGAAGCAGGATAGAAAAATAATTCGTAAGAAAGTTGACCTAAAAGAAGTCTCGTTAGTCGCTTTCCCTGCTTATGAAAATGCTTCAGTCGTAGAAGTACGAGAAGAAGTAAATCAGGAGGAGAAATCCATGGATAACACAAACACAGATGCCTCCACTCAGATTGCAGAAGTTCGTTCATTTGCAGAAGAACTTGAAAGAAAGATTGAAGTTCTTTCAACAGCAAAAGTAGAAACTCCTGCTTCTCCACAGTTCCGTTCCTTTGGCGAATTCGCTAAGGCCGTTGCTGCTGGTGATGAGAAGGCAATCAAACTCCATCGTGACTTTACAGGTGGAAAATTAGCAGACAGCATTGTAAACAATGTTTGGGTCAAGACAACAATAGATATTCTTGACAAGGGTCGTCCAACCTTTGCTGCATTCAATACTCAGGCACTACCTGCAGAAGGTATGAATGTTGAGTATGTAGTTTTGGATACAGATACAACTGCAGTTGATGAGCAAGAGGCTGAAGGCGATACACTCGCATTTGGTAAAATTACTCTTGACAGTGCAACAGCACCAGTAAAGACAATTGGTGGTTACACCTCTATGTCTCGTCAGGTAATGGACCGCTCATCTGTTGCTTATGTAGATGCAGTATTTCGTGCACTTGCTATCAAGTACGCATCAAAGACCAACAACATGGTCAAGGCAGTACTTGCAGCAAACGCAGCAAACCTCAACACAGGTTCAGTTGCAGCAAACAACTTTGAAGGTTGGGTAGAAGCAATTGCAACCGCATCTTCAGATTCATTCAATGAGACAGGACTTGTTCCAGATTTCATGCTTGTTTCTTCAGATGCATTCATTGAGATTGCAAAGATTAAGAATGGGGATGCCCCACTTCTTGCAGGTAACAATATCCCTGCAAACATTGGTTCTTTGAACCCAGTTGGTCTAACAGGTCAACTTTATGGTCTGCCACTGGTTGTAGACCCATCACTTGCAGCAGGAACAGTTTATGTTGCTAACCGCAGTGCATTGGTTAACTACGAATCAGCAGGTGCACCATTCAGATTGTCTCAGGATGAAATCACCAATCTAACTTCTGACTTCTCAGTCTGGGGTTACTTGGCATCAACACTTCCAACTCCAAAGGCAATTACCAAGTTGACACTTGCATAATTAAATAGGAGTAACTGATATGAACTGGGAAGACTTAAAGGGTTATGTAGGTGCGATAGAAGCAGATGATGCTTTTGTACAGGAATGCTGGGATACAGCAGAGGATTTGATTGCTTCATATATTCGTAGCACAAAGATTCCTGCTCAAGTATTAAAGCGTTGCTACCTGGAAGTTGGCTCAGAGTTGTATCACCGCAGGAACGCACCAATGGGTATTAGTCAGTATGCAAGTTACGATGGAGCACCAATTCGTATTGCAAGGGACCCACTCATTGGTGTGTATCCGCTTCTAAATCGTTACATGGTGAGATTTGCATGATTCAAAATGCATTGGACACTCTTGTAGTTAAGTTAAATGAAATTGAAGGTATTGGAGTTGTTTATTCAGTACCACCAGCAAGACCACAGATTCCTTCTGTGCTTGTAGAACCTAATAATAGTTGGGTTTCTGTAAGACCAGATGAGTATGAGGCAAGTTGGGGGAGTAATTGGAGATTAACTGTAATGGTTAAGCCCCAAGATAATTCATTAGAAATGACAAATTTAATTGCAACAGTTGATTCAATCGCAACAGGCTTATGGGAATACGAAGATGTAACAAATATAACTGTTGATAAGCCATTCATTATAGATGTGAATGGTGCAGCAGTTTTAAGTACATATATGAATATTGAAATAGACATGCAAGGAGGAAACTAATATGTCAAGACTAAAGGGTAAAACCATTAAGTTTGAAGTTGACAATGTTGAATTCTCTGGAAGCGTCAAGAATGTAACCTTTACTTCAGAAGTTGGAGAAATGGGATTCGGAAATTACGAAGACAGCCTTGAATATCGTTGCCAGATTGAAGGTTTCCAGGACTACAGTGCAAACAGCCTATGGTCCAAGTTGTTTGATAATCCAGGTACAACAGTATCTTTGGAGTTCACACCACATGGAAATGCAACACCAACAACTTCACAACCAAAATTCACAGCATCAGGATATGCGGAAGTAATTCCAACTCTTGGTGGTACCGCAGGTGAGTACTTTGTTTATGACTTGACCATCATTCTTGATGGAAAGCCAAGCAAGGTAACTGCTTAGTAGGTGTTAGGCAGTGGCTCAATTTACAGTCAAAGTAAAAGGCGTTAATGAAGTAGTCAGGTCCTTCAAACAATATGAAGGTGCCATTGATGATTTAAAGAATGCCAATGCAAATATTGGTGCGAAAGTATCTAATACAGCAAGAGCCACTGCCCCAATACTTTCAGGAAGATTAGCAGGAACCATTAGACCTAATCGTGCTTCAGCGAGAGTGCAGATTAAGGCTGGTGGAGCATCAGTTCCTTATGCAGGTGTCATTGAATATGGATGGCCTGAAAGAGGAATACAAGCACAACCTTTCTTGAGAAGGGCTGCTTGGGAAAACAGAGAATACACAAAAGAGCAGTACACACAGAATTTGATGGACCTATCAAGAAAATACATTGGAGGCAGTAACAGATGATACAAAACTTGAAGATGAAGGAACTTGCAGAGATTGAATCTCTATCAGGTTTCAATATGGATGAGTGGGAAACCTGTCCAAAGGTAAAACTCACAATGGCTATTACTTATGTTTTAGCAAAGAAAGACAAACCAGATTTAACTTGGGAAGAAGTAGAAAACATGACCCTTGATGAGATGCAAGGAATCATTGGAGAAGAAGTCCCAAAAGTGAAAGTCTCTTAGAACTAATGGGTGATTTCTGTGCAGTCACAGGATATACACCACAGCAGTTTTGGGAGATGGAAAGACAAGAAGTGGAATACATAGCGAGGGGGTTGAGGAAGAAGAATGGCTAATACAATAACGATTGATATTCTTGCCAATACCAGAGGGCTGGTTAATGGTGTTAATGAAACCAATAATCAACTTGGTAAACTCAACAATTCCGCTAACAGCATTATTGCAGGGTTCAAAAGATTAGGCGCAGCAATAGGTTTAACTGTTGGTGTCAATGAAATAAAGAATGCCATTAAGGACCTTGCTGCTGAAGAGAAGACATTTGCTGCACTTGAAGAACTCTATGGAGCAGACTTCAAAGCGATATCAGACAAGATTGGAAACCTCTCTAAAATATTTTATGTAGATGATGGAGATATTGCTGCACTTGTATTGAAACTTAGAGGCTCCTTAAAAGCAGAACTTGACCCATTAGCAGATGAATTTGCAGAGGCTGCAATTGTTTTATCCAAACTAACCAACAAGCCATTAGAAGAGATAAGTGCCAAACTTGTTAAGGCTCTCAAGGATGGAAAACTAACTGTCACAGAGATTCAAGGCTTAGGAATTGAACTATCAAAAGAGCAACAGAAGGCCTTTGATGAAGCACAGAAATCTGGCAAGGGACTTGAATATCTACTTAGCATTATTTTAAGTGAAGAGAATTTAGAGAAGGCAAAAAGATTAACCACACCATGGGAAAAACTATCTTGGACCATGAATGAATTAAAAGAGAAGGCTGTTCAACCATTATTAAGAGCCTTTGAGAAGATGTTTGATTTCTTCACAGATGAAGATGAAAATGGAATTGTAAAGGTAAATGACAACTTCCTCATCATGAGGGACTTGATGATAACGATTGGTACTGCTGTAGCAGCAGCCAAGATAATTGGATTCTTACAAGGATGGGCAAAAGCAAACGCAGGACTAACAATTACTCAGGTCGCACTAAATATTGCTATGAGGGCTAATCCAATAGGTTTGATAATTACTGCATTAACAATTCTGGTTGGAATCATAATTATTGTTGTACGCAAATGGGATGAGATTAGAGCAGCATTTGGCAAGGTAGCAGAGGTTGTAGGTGGCGTGGTAACAAAGTTTATAGGTGGTCTGAAGACCCTATTTGGCAAGGTAGTTGAAGAAGTAAAAACATGGCCAGGAAGAATCTATCAATCAGGTAAAGACCTAATCATGGGTATTTGGAATGGTATTAGAGATATGGGCCAATGGATTAAAGACAAGATAAGTGGCTTCTTTAAGAATAATGTTTTGGGAACTGTAAAGAAATTGTTTGGAATTGGTTCTCCATCCAAAGTCTTTGCAGGGTATGGAAAGAACTTAATGCAAGGATTATCAATTGGTATAAACAGAAATTCAGGCTTGGCTATGAGTGCCTTAAATGGTCTTGATATTCAGCCATCATTTGCAATTGCAGGTTCCTCAAGGGGCAGTGTAGTAAACAATGTAACCATTAACGCTGGTGTTGGTACTGACCCATATGAACTTGGCAGAGTCGTTTCTGCTGCATTGGATAAGTACGCAGGTGTTAATGGACGATGATTCAAGACGAATTTGATATTGAGTTAAGAACAAAGATTGATGGCCTCTTTATCATTGGGGAGAACGCTCCTGGTGATGGAGAAAATGGCGCACCAATTGCTTCAGACTTAGATTTACAAAATGACCTTCAGTACGAATGGGTAGACATAAAGGAAGGCATACTCTCCTTAAGAATTAGAAGAGGTGTGGATTCTTATACAGGTGCCCTTCCATTACCCATTCCTTCTGTAGGTGTAATGAGCGTTAGAACTACAAACAAATCTTTTGACCCTAACTACAACAGATTCATGGAACCCAAAGCAAAGGTGCGTTTACGCAGGGGTACAGAAGTAATATTCCAGGGAAGAATTAATAACCTCTCTGTTGACTATAGAAGCGATAAAGACAAGCCATTAATCACATTTGATGTAATGGACCCCATTTCAGAATTACAACAAGCAACAACAGAGTTAAACAATATACAGACTCATGGAAATCAAACATGGGCAGAGAGAATTGAAACCCTATTTACCAATGCCAAGAAGCAGGACTATCAGATTTGGCAAAGAAATGTAGTTGGTGGGGGCAAGACTAAGCATGGATATTGGAAAGACTCAAAGACATTATGGGAGTCCCTTGTATTGGCTTCAGATACAGAAGGTGCCCTTATTTACTATGACAAAGAGAATGTTCTAAATTGCTATGCATCAGGTGCATTACCAACAGGCACTCTCTTAATGAGTTTTGATAATACTGACTCAACAAAGTTTGGATACAAGAACATAGGAATTGATTACTCAGTTAGCAGCACGATTAATGAAGTACAGGCTAACAATGAGTATGGAGTTTATAAGTCAGAGTGGGACCCAGAGGCAGTTCCAGAAGGTATGTCTGAAGGAGACTTATATGAACCAGGTGCCTTTGTAACAGTAGAAGAAGTAAAGGTTGAGCCTCTTCCTATCAAGCGTAAACAAGCCATGATTAATAGATATGGGACACATGCTTTGAATGCTAAGACAAATTTCAATGTACAGGATGGGGATGACATTTATGTTTCATGGGCCACAGAGATATTAGAGAAGTGGAAAAAGCCAACCCCGCTTGTAAATTCCATTGAGTGGGATGCCAAGAAAGACTTAACAAAAGCGGCATCTGCAGAAATATTAGACAGAGTTAATGTAAAACATTACACACAAAATTTTACCTATGATGAACAGTTAACCATTATTGGGATACAACATGAACTAAATGCTGGTGACAATTCATGGAAGGTAAAATTTATATTATTTCCAAGGAGTAGATTTATATGACAATTAGATATATTGACTTTGCAGATGGACAAGTCCTAACAGCAGAGCAACTCCTTGACCTACAGGACAATGGTGTTATTCAGGTAGATTCCTTTGCAGAACTAACAGGATTATCATCATCAGTTAACGCAGCATATGTAGAAGCAGACAGTGCTTTTTACATTAAGAAGTCTGATGGGTCATGGGGTTCTGTAGGTGGTCTTGCTGTAGTACAAGCAGCAGCACCAACTGCACCACAAGTAGGACAGATTTGGTTTGATACAGATGCTGTATTACCAAACCCTGTCAAGCATTTTTACGAGGGTAGTGAGACTGTAACAAACACAGCAGCCTTCCAAGCATTATCAAACTTAAATGGACAGTCAGTAGTTCTTACAGAACCTGCATGGGTTCACATTTCCTATGGCGTTACAGAACCAGTGGGAGATAGCACAGCAGGTATTTCCTATGGTGTTCAACTATCAGGAGCAACCACAAGAGCAGTAGGAGTAGCAGATTCCTGTGTTTCTTATGTAGCAGGTAAGAACTCTGTATCAAATGATTTCTATGCAATCTTCAATGCAGGTACTACAACAGTAACTCCTGTGGCCAGAAAGTTGGGAACTGGAACAGTATCTGTAACCAATCCGTATATGAATATTGCAGCAATTAGGTGGTCTTAATAAATGCATAAAGTCTGGGATGGAACTGAGTGGTCAAGTGCTAAAGCCTTAAAGGTTTGGAATGGCACACAATGGAAAGCAGGTTTGAAGTTCAAAGTAAGAACTTCTACCTCTTGGCTACCTGGTTCTGTCTCAGACAAGGATGATTCTCAGATTATTAAATGGTCTGTAGATGCTCCTACACCTCCACCACCACCTCCCCCTATTACACATCCAGTACCTAACTTAGATTTAAAGACACTGCAAGAAGTGGAAGCCTTGTTAGACCCACTGTCATTTACTTATGCTGTTACAGAATATGAGAACACATCAATTCAAAGCAGGGATGACAAAG
>Ga0209358_10001355_pt1 | contig 19607 bp, 41 predicted proteins | sample LauGreFa1BDMLBSN_2_FD_187574 | JGI IMG/M metagenome (GOLD analysis project Ga0209358, IMG submission 187574) | Freshwater lake microbial communities from Lake Michigan, USA - Fa13.BD.MLB.SN (SPAdes) (version 2) | ecosystem: Environmental > Aquatic > Freshwater > Lake | place: Lake Michigan, USA...
GCGATAGCAAATGCCATGCCAACCTTGTAAAAAATCGGCTTGTCAATGTTTATGTGGCAAAAAGATTTTTGAAATTTAATTTGCAAATTACGCATTGGGTTTTATGCTGAAAGCACAATTTGAGTTGGTTAGTCCGGAGGCGAACCCGGTTCAACAAAGTTCCGTGAGGCGATCAACCGCCAAGCAAGTTTGTTACCGGAGGCTGCCCTTATTCTTTTTTGTGCGCGGCATCTTCTCCATCATCCGCAGAATAAATTGAACTTTCAATAGAGTCAAGTGGTAAAAAATTATTTTTATTTTGCCATGGTCTCTTGACGAAATTTCAAAAATGTGTCACTATGAAGATTTGTTGTTTTTTTTGGTGATGTTAAAAAAAAGATAAATTAATTTTTTTTCGTTTGACAAACTGTTGGAGTTGATTGCGGCGATGTGCTATCAATTAGTCACCGATTGAATGCGATGGCGTTTGCCGTTGCGAAGTAGCCACTTGGTTCCACGCCAAAGGTTGAGACCACGAATGTAATCGTAGCTATCGCTGACAATTTTGAATCGTTTATTGTTACGATCCACACCTGTTGCCATGTATTTATCATCGGGCAAATGGTTCCATTGAGTATAACCATTGGTGCTACGGTTGCTCAAAAAAGGCACTTGTTTGTAAACTATTTGACTCATAACAAAGCTATAAGGTTATACTAGATGACTAATGGCGTGTTTATGGGAGTTATTGTTTGATATGATGTGACATACAGTGTGGTTACAGTCAAGTGAAGTATTTAACTATACTGTATGTTAACTTTGAGAAGTGGTGTGCCGCTATTAAAACACGCCAATTGATTTTTTGAGGGTGGGGGGGGTGTTTATAGACCCTCTACGTATGGAGTGTTAGGCAATACAAGCAATCGTTATATCAGCGTAAACAATTGTTGTATTAGTTTATTTGCGTTGGTTATTATTGTTGATGGTGATTGATTGGCAGCAACATCAACCAATGTATTTTATTTTAAGGGGGGGTCTAATAATCCTCCCTATGGTTAGGGTATCAGATTTCAAATTAACTATCGAGCAACACGGAGGGATTGAAAAACGCATTGACAACAAACATCAATTCAATTGTTTTGTTCCGACGCGAACACCTCGCATACAGTCCTTTATCTGTCAATTGCACTTCTTCGTCGAGCAAAAAGTAATATTCGGTTTGATTTGCATCAACTGTCAAAACATCAACGTTTTTCTGTTCATACCAACGCGATTCAAGGCCGTGATAATCTGCAATGTATCGTCCATTCGGACCACACACATCGATCTGATTGATCTTTTCCAGCAGTCCCTTATCGATCAAATTCTTAAGTGTCATGGCTACAAGTTAATGGAAGATTGTGATAGCGTCAACAATTATTTATGGTTGGGGTGCGATTTGAAAATCTGAATTGTGCAATCCACCCTCGATGATTGGATTTGCGTTATAGGCAGATTTTGTCGATTTGAAACCTAGACGTTGAGCTAGTCCATACAATTCTGAATAGTGTTTCCATTGCTCATAACTGGGATAAAGTGTTTGTAGACGTTGCCTCCATCCCATCATTTTGCTTTTGAGACGGCAACGGTAAGCACGTTTGCTGCTATAACCTCTACGCATATCAGTATTAATTTGTATTGTCAACAGGCTCTGAGTGTCAGATGATTCGTTGACTGATATAGTTTGGATCCGATTTAACTTTTGTTATTTCTCTTGATAGATCGGTGAGACGTAGATGTTGGTTGACACTATCTCCTTGACCGAGAGGAGTACGTTTCTTTTCACGGCGAATGATTTTTTTCAGTTCTGAAATTTGCCGCTTTTGTTCGCCAGTCAGTTTTACTTTCATAGCGTCACCTTAATTGACTGTTGTATTGCCGTCAACAGAAAATCTAACTTTCGAGGAACACAAAGCGAGAGATTTCTGAACTGGGCAATTCAAAGCATGCACTAAACATTGAAATGGCAGTTGTTTGGTCTGGTGCTACCACGCCATAATTGTAAGTCTTCATTCCCGAGATAAAAGTATAAAAATGCCAATCGGGATTTTTCTTGATTTGATCAATAATTTCTTTAATGGGATAGTTTTCATCCCGATTCCAACATATCATGGCTACACCTTAAATGATCAATTACAGTGCCGTCAATGAATAAATGTGTGAACAGCCTCCCAAAATGCATCGCTTTTCAAGAGATTCACGAACTCGGGCTTTGGCTGCCATTCACGTGCTCCACAAAACCCCATATAAAAACCAAATGATTGATGACGATCTACTTGAAATTCAGAGAAATTGCTCGTTTTGGCTTTGTTTCTCAATTCTTTCATTATGAGAATCTGCAATTGATCAATATCCATAGAATAAAATTACTGTGAGATTGCCGTACCGTCAACAGAAAAATCAATTGGCGCTAATGGAAACTGTGCAATTTTCCGTGTCGTAGCCAACAAAGCCATGGCTCGTTCGACTGCTCCACATCAATCCACCGGGACCCACTTCAATTGTGTCGCACTCGATGATATGAGTGCGTTGCGTCTTTGGATAGTAGATCAAAATTTTCATGTGGTGAATTTAATGATCAATTGCAGTGCCGTCAACAATTATTTTTGCGACGTTGCCGCATTCGTTCGTGTCTTTCCCGTAGGTATTCTTCACGAACATCGTCTTTGGAGTATGTTTCTCCCCATTGACAAAGACCAATAAAAGATCCAATCAAAAACAAACTGGCACATGCAGCACCAGACCAAAAACTAAGCCAATTCATAACTATTATTCAATAAACTCTGTCGTCAATACTTTTTTCAAAAAACGCTGCGTAGCTTCAATCGATTTTTGGTACACTGCATATGCTTCTTCGACATCACGGTAATAAAGCAACAGTGCTGCCAATTCTGGGGTTATGCTGAGTTTTTCTGAAAACTCCAATAAAACAATCATTTTTTCCCAATGGTTCTTGGCTTGCTGGTGTCTTACGCAGCAATCAGCATACACTGGATCAAACTCTTCGGTTGACATATTACCAAACGTGATATTCGTAAAATGCAAGATGATTGTTGTAATGATGCATGCCCCATTCATTAGCATCTGCATCAAATTGATCAATTCGCTTTTGAAATGCCGCAACCTTGTCCGCGTGATATTTGCGAAAGTAGGCTTCCAAATCATCAACATCCGCAGTACCAAACAGTTCAACAACGATGCTGTTGGTGATCCGATTGACGATTTCAACACTGGCTTCTTGATTTTCTTGCCAAGAAACCTTTGCTTTGAAGCATACAACGTTGGGAACATCGACTTCATGTTCCACTCCGCGATCAAGAACAGAGAACTCGGCAAGCAACTCTTCAAGCGTCTTCATGTGGATAGTGTGACTGACAATCGAAGGATGTCAACAAAGTATTACTCACTGGGATTTGGAATTGCAGACGCTTCGAAAAAAACCAAACGAAGTCGATTACCCTCTCGATCTACAACGTAAATGCCAGATTCGGGTGTTGCAAATTCAATTTGTTGAGCGGTGTCTATGAAAGTAGGTGCGTCATCTCCATCCGAACCATCCAAAATGTAATCATTTTTAAATCCAGTTGGTTCTTCGTAGTCTTCATCGTCTTCACAGAAACCAAAAATGAAGTGACAGCTATAGCGACCATTGGAATGCTCTTCAATGTGACTGATATCACGATTGCGTGCAATAGCGTCAAGATATTCCGCGAAAGTCATAGTGTAGATATTTTATTTAAAATTTATCCTTGTCGGTCCATCCGAAGAATCCGGCCTTGCCGATTCGAACCATGATCATGTTTCCTTGCTCTGCAATAATTCTATATTCTGTATTTTTTTCGATGACTTTTTTGTGCCACGGGCCAACAGTGTGATCGAACTTTGCCACAATCGTTTTTTCCATGAGCTATGTTTACCCGTCTATTGATGCATTGTCAACAACTCAAATTACCCCTTTTGCATGTCATCGACTGTGAATTCGATTATCAACGTTGGATTGATAATGTTTTTATAGGCACTCACAGGATCACCTAGATTGTCAAGAATCAGTCTGGCGACGCGCAATCCGTGTGCCATGCCTTTCAATTGATTCATTTTTTCACTGGAACAATTGGGATCTTCCATTTCCTCAATGATCTTTGCGCTCAATGCCTTGAGAAAAGTTCGTTTATCACTTTGCTGATACAAGTCAACAAAAAACTTACGTCCTGCATGCTCGTATCCCTGTTTGAACGAGGCGACATGTTCTTCGTGCGTCTGACTCATGCAATGAGCATACGCTGAACGTCATGCGTTGCAATATCAAAATGCGAATGCCGCCGACATTTCTGCCAGCGGCATTCTTCTTTAATTTACTAAGGTGCAAGAAAAACTGAACAATTTATTTGGGAGAGTCTCGCGCTTTCGTCATATCGATATCCTAAAACATCTTTAGTTGATTTAAACAAAAAACATAACCATTGCTGCCCGATCCACTTCAAAGCTACCTTCGACATAGCTACTATCGACATAGCTACTATCGGTGGGAAGTGGACCGTCTTCAACCTTGTCGATAGCGTCTTCCAAGCTATCAGCTTCAACGGTTACGTGTCCATACATTTGATAGACCACGGGAATCTTGAAAGTCATAAAAATCAGCGCACAATGGCGTAGTAAATCACGTAGAACCAACTGAAGATTCCGTGAACAATTGCCCACAAAATACTTTTGTGGATGCTCCAACTGATACACATAGCAAGAGTACTGCCGGTACTCAATCCGTAGGTAACAACTTCTTTATTCATGGGTTTTACTCAATTAAAAATTATTCCGTTTCGTCGATTGCTGCCCGATCCACTTCAAAGCTGCTATCAGTAGCTGATATTGTTCATATTCACAACCACAGACTTCTCACCATCAGTCACAATGATTTCGACAAGTGTATTATCATTGTCAGTGTCAATATATTCCATGGCATCCCCCATCATCTGAACGGTTTCGCCTTGACGGGATTGAATGAGTTGGTCAATGGCTTTTTTGAGAAAAATCAGTTCTTTGGAACGTATTCGATTCCATTGATTACCATGACAGCTTGATTGTATGTTGACTTTCCAGAAGGTACTGTACTATTGATCGTGATGTTTGTATCATTTTCAAAATAGTAAATTCGATCAGCATGTCGTCCACCACCACGTTCGATTGTGATTTGAAACAACTTGCCTTTTGGAGTGTCTGCAACGAAAATGGGATAGTTTACATTTCGTTGATTGGTTTCGCGGATTTCAGGGCTGCGTATGTCGTCACAGCCAGTTGCAAGCAATACAATTGCGGCAAGCGAACAAACCAATTTATTTGTTTTCATTCTTCGGGATTTTGAATTTGCAATTTAATTTGTCTGCGACAGTGTTTTTTCAAACTGATATGTTGCCGTGTCAATTCTGGCACGATAACATTACGGATCCAGTTTCTACGACTGCCCTTATTTATTGAATTTGTTTCGTCGTATACAATGTACTGTGTATATGCTGCATTGCAATCCTGCAACATGAATTTTCGGAAATCTTCTTTTTCGGTGAGTGCAAAGGGATGCAGCACACAAAATGTATCAAAGTGACTTTGCAATTGAATTGGTTTATATTGAGGATGCCCTCGAAAACAATTCAATAAATAACTTTCCACACAATCATCCAAGTGATGGGCGGTCACCAAATGCTCTGATTGAATTGCCGCTGCACATTGTTGAAAAAAATCAAATCTTTTTTGTCTGCATTCTGCCTCGCTGTGCGTTTGTGGCTTGGCATCAACTGCATTTGTGAAATACACAGAACATCCGATATGCTTCACAAAAGCAAGAAACTTTTGCTGCATAACGTCATTTTGGTGTCTTAGATTGTGATTGTAATGAAATGGAACAACGTTATAGCCACCACGCCGCAGATATAAAAATGCGGCAACACTATCGATACCCATACTAACTCCCACTGCCAATGGAGCGCTTTTGTAAGGCAAAATGGAATTGATAAGTTTGATGGACATAAAATGTGGTAGGACGGCCCGGACTCGAACCGGGAACCAAGGGATTATGATTCCCTGCTCTGACCAATTGAGCTACCGTCCCATTGATTACAAAAAGAAGTTAACACCAACAATCTGTGATGTCAACGTCAGATGTCATTAAAAATCCGAAATGTTTTGTTTTGTTTAACATTTTTTGTTGGCCAGCAATACCAAACAAATGACGCAACAAACAACAAAATTCCAGACAGTTGAAACAAAACAAACATTAAAAATTCTTTCATTGCCTGAAAAGCTGCTATTAACGATTCAATTCAATATCAATTAGACGCTGCCACTCGGCAAACACATGCAAATCATTGACTGTAATATTGTGGGCGTTTTCTGGAATTCGTTCGTCTGCCGCAATTTGTTGCGTTAGATCCGGCCTACCTTCAACAACACGTTCTCCGTTTGTATTGCGAATCTGCGTCAAACATCCTACACCCGGACTTCCAAAAGTAGATCCATTACGGTCTGCATATTGAAACAAGCATCCACCTTCTTCGCTTGGAAGGTTCCATGCATCGTAAATTCGATGCGGGTTTTTACTGAGATATTCAATCGCTTCTTCGTATTTATCCATATGAGTAGGTTATCAAAAGTTAGTGTTGTGTCAACCGATTATCACATCTATTTCCAATACAACACTCCAAAAATCAAAGCTTCGTCATATCACGCATACGAGTGATAGGTCGATAATAAATCAATGCCCACCAAAAAACAATGCTGATTGCAGCACTCACCCACTCCATTTCTTGACTGGGATCAAATGGAAATTGTGCTCCGTAAACTGCCAAATACACAACACCTCGAACGAATGCAAACAAAAACAAACATACAAAAAAACCACCGAGCCCATCATATACGTTTTTGTAACTTTTATAATATGGACTTTTTTTCATCGCATGTTGTAAAATATACATGTGAGCGATGATAATTAAAATGTCTTGCATATTGTCACTTACTGTGAGCGTGAATACTATTGGTGCAGTTTCCCTTATGAGTCAAGCTGAAAGCATAATTGTTGCCGAGTTCGGGTCCATTTTCCACGAAAATGTATTGACAGTCGTCAATCACAATAACTGTGCATTTGTCTTGAATGCGGTTTACAAGCTCAACAGGAGTTTCTGGAGTGCAACCAAGCAAACACAGTGCGGCAAGTGCGATCAATGTATTTTTCATTTTAATCTTCTTAACATGAGTGCGGAAATTGAAAATCGGGACATGTTTCTCGCTGTATTGGTTAATTACTCCTATACAGATATAGGTCGCTGGTTAAAAGCCAGTCAATATATTTTTTTCGATCTTGTATCTGCTTCTTCGGCCTCATTAGCCGCAGACCCGATTTTTATTTGAATAGGCTTGTCAACCTAGGGGTTAAATGCCCCATATGCGTTCTTACAATATTGCCCTCTTGCTTACGGCAATGACCTATGCCATTCAAAATCTATAAAAGAGCATCGACATTGACAACAAATTGCTAAACACCACACAGAGTATGAAAAAATAACATATTTTTCAAACAATACAAACAACAACTCAAACAGGAGTGATTGTCACATCGTTAGCAACGACACGGTTTGCCCGTTTTCTTTAAGGTATCTGTCGTCAATGTCAAAAGAACAAAATCATAGGTTGGCGGGACCAATTTTCCCCGCAATCGCACAAATATTTCTATTTGTATTTCATGGTTATTCCTCTTTCGAGTGATATTACCCACTCCCTCTCCGCGAGGGTGCAGCTAGATTTTACTGCGTACAACCTTTTAAAATCATCGTATTTACTTTTGGCAGGGCGTTACCCAATCCCAGAAAGCGACTGCAATACCACAATACTTGCACCTACCAACGTCACCGTCAAGACGAAACAAGTGACGCTTGTTATGCTTTCCTGCGTCGCGATTGACAACCTTTTTTGTCTTTGCTTTTGTATTTGCCATGTTTATTTAACCTCCTTTGGGGGAAGTTCCATTAAAAAATCATACACAGAAACTATGTTTTTTATCGGATATACTCCGCGCACTTTCCTTTTTTTTCGGGGCCACGCGGTTTCTGTGCTGAGAGACTATGGCAAATTCGCATACGCGGTCAAGGCCACAATCTCAAAATTTGGTGGACCGAGCGAGATTCGAACTCGCAACCAATGGCTTAACCTACCACTATAGCTTTCGCTACCAAGAACTTGCTTTGGCCTTTATTTCGGCAACCCTAATAAACGCCCTTGTTTGTGGTCTGGACTATGCCTTTACCATTTCAAAGCATCTTAGAACCAAAGACTTTGACTATTTAGCAAGCAGGTCAACGTATTTTTCTTTTTAACGACAGCATACAACTGCTGTTTTACACTTAATTACTGCCGTTTTATTCTATCTAGTCATATACGCCGTTGCTTGCATTAGGTAGGTGATTATAGTCTCTACACGTTCAAACTTGGAAAATTACATTCCAAACCTCATCCTTTTGAGGGACGCGCTCTGATTTAAGCTAGTTTGCTTCGCTCGGCGTTGGGTCGTATATCATCAATTAACTTTCATCAATCGAATTCATAAACTTTCGTCTATTTTATTATACAGGCCGTTCACCGAATTTACACCATTCACGCACACAGTTTCCCGTATGGTGCTCTTATTTTCCAAAAGGCCACTGCTCTACCGTTGAGCTACCGATCCACTGCAAAATGTCAAAAGAACAAATCTACAAAACTGGTAGGCGGCGTCGGCATTCGTCCCGACTATCTATCGATTATGCTTTCCTGCTATAGCTTTCGCTACCCATTTCTGGTTTGCAGTCTGGACTATCCCTTCACCCCTGTCAAGGGTGTTCCCTATCTAGTCTCTACACCTTCCTATTACTAGGCTTGGCTCGGGATTACCAGTTCAAAGGCTTCCCCGAATTTAAGGAATTCTACTTCCAGAATTACTTCTGGAGCAACCCATCTTAAATAATTTGTGAATTATGATTGTTTTCATAACTCAGTGGATATGTATATTACATGAACTGTGTAATATGCGATAAGAAATTGATGGGCAAACAGAAAAAGTATTGCTCAATTGAGTGCCACAATAAACATGGCAATAAAACTCATCAAATTTACGTTTTGCAGCAAAAACGTGCTTTAAAACGTAAACAAGATTTAATTCAACTTCTTGGCGGCTCCTGCTCGATATGCGGATACCAAAAAAACTATGCAGCATTAGAATTTCATCACATAGATCCCACTCAAAAAGTACATAATCTGGATTCCAGAAAAATATCCAATTCTACGTGGGAATGGTGCATTGAAGAATCTAAAAAATGCATTCTTTTATGTAGTAACTGTCATGCAGAACACCACAATCCACAATTACAAATTATCAAAGATCATTGAGTCGATTGCTTATACAAAGATTTAAGCTTCCCGCCCACTGACTATCAACACACTAGAACCTGTCATCCTGCACGTCAAGGTTTTTATAGCAACCTAATGCGTTGATTTTGAAAACGCGCTCGATTTTAAAATAACGTGTCCTTTGAAGTAAATCGAGCAAACCATTCAAAGTAAGTGCGGTTTATACTTTCATAGAAAAAACCGCACAAAATCTATGAAAGCCCTTTCGGGAAAGCTGATAAAGAACAACCGTCGTTACGTTGAACACTCTAACCGATTCTCACCGAACGTCAACGTCTTTTTTTAGAAAATACTTCCGATCCCTACCGGCCTCCGTCGAAACTTAATCTTGGGAATGGGCATCGAACCCACTTTAACAGTATTTTCCGAAATTGTTGTTCAAGATAGTCTGTTATTTCAGCGATGCAAGACTAACTTTGCGAATTTCGCCAGTGCTGTAAGAAATCACTTTCTTTCTATTGACAACCCGGCAATCATGAAATTTGAGCGTGTTGATCAACCCTTTCTTTGTCACTGCCATAGCCAGCACAGTGCCATAGCCAGCACAGTGCCATCGCCGTTGAATAACTCCCAAACCTTGTTTGTTTTGCAATCGAAAACTGCATAAACATTCATAGATTGTTTTTAAATACAGCGTCAAATTATTTCACCAAATTCACTTTTTCGTCAATTGGAAAAGATCCTCAAAAACCAATTTGTTTTGGGTGTGCCGCACCTACCTGCATCTGGCGTTTTGCTCTTGACAAACACCGGCCACGGCACCTTACTTGATACTCAACCCAAAACAAATAGAATTACTTCTTCAACGGAGTATTGAGCCACACAAACCGATTCTCGGAATCTTCTCCAAAGTGAAGAGCATCGAGACTGCCGTGGTCGCTTTCGTAATAATAATCACCGGCAATCATGAACCCATATTCAGTGGTGTTGACCGCAGTCTTGTTGGGCAAATTGTTAACAGCATCCAGTGAAGTGAGGCTGCCACTCAGCGCCCAATTGCAGAAAACCGTCTGCTCTGCCTTGAGATTCTTCATTCCATTCACGTTCGGAATATATTGTGGATTGGCCAAAGTCACGCTGTTGCTGTAACAGATTTCATCGGTAAGCAGATTGCGAATGCGATACTTCGCACTGCGAGACTTGTCACGATTGCGAATCACGATCACGGGAACATTCTTCATAGTATGATACAGTTTTTACTGACTTTGTGTTTGTTTCTACCGTCACGAACGAGATTATCGGAAATTTTGCTAACGTCAACTGGTTTTTTAAGAAAAGTTGGGATTTATTTGTAGATTAAAAAAGATCCTCAAAAACTAATTTATTTTCGATGGTCACCAACCCTGCTTCGCAGAATGAATATCCAAGGTGGTAAATGCCATGTCAAATTCTTTCGACAGACTTTCGAGTGTGGACGTTGGAGTTGCTGTGAACATCTTGGTGGCAAAATAAAATTCAATCGTTACATTTCTTCTCTTTGCCATTTCAATAACTTCCGAGGCGACATCATCAAAGCCGATGCCTCTGAAAGTATGATCTTTCGACAATTTAATTGTTTGCATGCTTCTTTTCAACTTTTTTTATTGGCAAGATAAAATTTGTGCAAATCTTCCTGACTGCCAGTAAATTCCGTGATTTTGTTGGGATGAATAAATCCATTAGCATCATCACTTGCCCATTTAACCTCAACGCAAAGCTCGCCAATGCTGTTTGTGGTCAAGCCAACAACATTACCAACATCAAATCGAAAGCTTGGATCGACGCTGGCAACGGCACAGCCAACAGTAAACTTGTTCATAAAATTCAGAAAATATTGATTTGCGTGGCAATTGGCTGAGTATTTATTTGTACTATTTTGGAATAGTTCAATCCGTGAATTCGACGCTGTGCGTCGGCAAGATCTCTGCCATCAAAGTCAATTGAATACGAAGTGACCAACTTGCTGTCTTCCAACAACATCAATAGCTCATGTACAAATTCACTTTTTACAGAGATAGTATATGACGAACCTCCTCGACGAACAATGTGAATGTTATACATGGTTATTGTCAATCAAAATATCCGTTTGCTTCCAGAAAATTCATGATCGCTTCTTCCGTTTCTTCCGAGACATCCTCTTCTTCGAACTCTTGGTCGATAATTTTTCCCTTTGTATTGAAATAAACTGTGAGGTGATATGTTACACCTTCATTTTCTACCTCAAATGTGCGACTAAGACCAGTGTGTTCGGTTGTGACTTTCATGGGTCAGAGAATAGTCGTTAATGGTGAATTGTCAATCTGTCGTGATGGTGATTGTGCCGTGAAAATCGTTCCATGCTGAATCTGTCGCACGCATCCAATTCTTTGAATAATATCCAATTTGAAATTCGTCGTTGGCCGAATACAAACAAATACCAGTATTTTCATCAATAAATCGAACCACCAGTCCATTATCATCGCGAATTCTGACACATGGATAATTCAGTGCTTGATTTTTTGGTTTAGTAATTTTAATGGATGATGTCATAATGTTTATTTAAAAAAAAGAAACAAACGTAGTGGTTTTGAATCAGATTTTTCTGAATGATGCTGGCTCCGGTATTATGACAATGTAGCGTCCGCGAGGACTCAGCATCTCTCCACTTATCTTTCTACATTAGATAGTTTTGCAACACGTTTGTTTTAAAAGGTGCCAGTCTGAGTCGAACTCATAAACCGGTGGGCTTAACCTTCCTAGGTTTGCTGGCAAACGAGTCTAATCGGAAATCAACGGCAAGATTTCAAATCTTCGTTCTCAAAAACTTCGGTGGTCGTTTTAACCACGACACCCGACCCCGGCTTTTCTCCATCAAAAGACTTGCCCGCGTCTTCAATGGTTTCAAACCTTTTTTCGTAAATGCGATAGCCACCGGGAGTATCCGGTCCAAAGTGCCCTCCAGTGTATGGATCCCATTGATAATCCCCCGCTTGAGGTGCTTGCCACACCAAAGCACGTCTGGTAATGGTAACTGTCCTTTTCATACAATTACTTGCTATTTACTTTTTTTCTACTTGGAAATTGGTGGGATTGGCGAGACTCGAACTCACAACCAATAGCTTAAAAGGCTACTGCTCTACCATTGAGCTACAATCCCATTGAAGATCACAAAATCACTTTAGCAGACTTATTAACTTCGTCAACACCTTGTTCAAACTTTCTTCACATTGCTGCTACACTGTCGTGTTTATTGCTTTCGATCAATCCAATCGCTGATTAGCAGCGCAATCAAAAACACTGAAACGGCAAGAATATTCAGATTTCTTCCAGCGTGCTGTGATAAAAATGCAATATGAAAATTACTCATATATTCAATGCCGGTTTTTATCGAGTTCCCCTGTAAACTCTGTATAATTCAGGATTTGACCATCGTCACCTTTGATGCTCGTGCCTGCCGCTGCCGACGACTGCGAACGATTCCCATGAGCGAATCGATATTGTTGATCAAATAAAAGACCAACTTTGCCCGACTGTTAACGTCAATCGTGGGAACTCCCTCTTGAATTTTAGTGGCAATGTCCACCACGTCCTGATGGTTTTTTGCATCTAGTTCACTGTCCCACAAAAGACCGTCAGTGGTTTCAAACTTCGATACTCGTTTCATTTGAATTCTATTGTTTATTATTTTACGATCAATTTAACCGATTCAAAAATTCTCAATCTCACCAATTGCGCTTGCCCATACGTGGGAAAGCAGTGCTTCACAGCGCACCAGCTAGCCGACAGTATCGAAATAGAGGCATAAGCTTAACTCGTCTCCTTTTTCTTTATTATGTTTCGTTTTCTACTAGCAGTGGCACATTGCCGACTGCGAAATCACTCTAACAGAAAACCACCAACCGTCAACAATTACTTTCGATGTTGATCACTGATGTAATTCTGAATCTTCCAAGACACAACCAAAAACAACATCACTACAAACAGCGTCGCACATGTTATTGTGAATGCAAGACATGGAATTACAAGAAAAAGCCACCATTTGTTGTTAAGCAAATCAGTGAACAACCATGTCAATCCAACAATTGCCGCTAGAATTTCCAGTGGTATAAAAATATATTCAAGTCTTGTAAATTTCATATTTAAAAAAGTGTGGTGGGGATAACTGGACTCGAACCAGCACTCCGTTCAAGGAAGGGGATTTTAAGTCCCCTGTGTCTGCCATTTCACCATATCCCCATTGAAATCACACACTTAGTCTAGTTGGCAATTTCCCACTGTCAACACCAATTAGTTCCACGAAACCGTAAAGCGAATCACGCCGTTTGGATACAAATTGATATTTACACGGTATTCATGAAAAATTAGTTTCAGGTCTTCCCAAAGTTTGTGGGAAGAAATAACGGATCCAGCTACCAGTGTGTCACTATAAAACACTTCACGTGGCACATTGATACCTGACCATTTTTCGAGCTTTTCAATCAATTCATTCGCGAATTTTTGAACGGTTTCTTCGTGGGCCACGCGGTTTTTTTCTTTGGCATCCTCTTCTCGCTTAATCAATGCCGAAACACTAGGTACCGGTTTATTCATATTTGATTGCTCCGTTTATTTCTTGATAGCTTTACGAATGTTTTTCTTCCACCGGATGTTACCCACTTTATCCGCACTGGGAGGACAATACCGATCTGCAAGATAATCTAAGAAATTAATTGGTTTGTTTGCGGCAATCCATCGCTTGTGCGTATTGCGAATGGTATTGATACAGATAACTCTTGCTTTTGCTGTATTTCCTTTGGTATTGATGCTCTTTATGCCATAAGGATATTTGGTTTTACTACCACCTTCAATAACATAAATCGCATCCGCAATGCGTTCAACATTGATTTCACCAGCAAACGCATGTAAACTCAATGCGGCAATCAAAAACAATCCAATTTTCATAAATCCAACGGTTTTCTTGGATATACCGTAAACCTTACTCAGTGAAGAATCAAGAATTGATCCATGCCATTTGCCGTCGACGAATTTCGGGCGCAATCTCATTGGCGATGGTATTTCTCAACGCCCAGATGGAAGAGTTGTCGAACGTAGGCGTGTATTCTCCATTATACAAACGCCCCAATTGAGGACCGATGCTGCCACGTGCTTCACTGGCAGCAATTCGATTTTTTTGACGCATGTCTTTGAACTCTTGCTTTGTCATGGTGTCAGCTTAATTGTCAGATGTAGTGTTGTCAATGAATTCTGCAAAGATTTCTTCGAGACCAATCGTGGCCAGTCGATCCATATCACTGTCAGTCAAATATGCAAAGTCGTTCATGACGCGAACACAATAGCTGGCTTTTAACGGTTGTCAACTGTCACTGTGCGATTTTTATACTGTTGCAAAATTCAATTGATATTGCACTTGCCAACGCTGTTCGTGTTCAACGAACGCAATGTAATCGGCATCTTTGAAAGTTACAACCAAATAATTTTCTCGATTGTTGTTGCACAGCTTACATGCAATTGCTAAATTATTTAATTCGTCGTTGCCGCTGCGGCCTCGACTGAGTAAATGCTCCACTGTAATTTCTTCGGCTAAACCCAACAATCGATTGCACCAACAACAATGTCTGCCGTATGATGCAATCAATTGTTCCCGCAAACGTTTAATTTCTTCTTTATGTGTTTTTCCGATAGCCTCCTTTACCAATGAACCGATGGGGAGGTGAGTCTTTTCACATATCGTGAAATGGTGGTTTTGCCAACAAATACAGCATCCTCCCAATTACTGACTGATTCACGACGAATTTCCGTTATATTAATCGGATTTCCATCAAGATCGTGGTACAACAATTTTCCCATCAATCTTTCTTGTTTTGCTGAATAAAATGCATTAAGAATTTCTTCATCCATATATACGTATATATTATTTAGGATGGAGTTGAATCTTTTATCCTCCCATGCGGTCAGGATTCTCTGTCCAACTCAATTTATTTGAAGCTTCTCTCAATCGAATCATTTCTTCGTCACCGGGAAGATTACTTACCAAATCGATAATGTTTGTCACTTGGTCAGACAAATATTCGCCATCACATCCACGAATGTCCCCACAATTTCCACTGTGCTGTCGAAGCAAATCCAAGATCATTTTTTTCATGTGCAAGTAGTCTAGTTCGCTCGATCAATACGTCAAGGGCAATATTTCAAACTGACAAAAATCCAGTCTCCGTCATTCCACCACGTTTCACTACGAAAACCTCCACCAATCTGCAATTTAACTTGTTCAAGCAATACTTTAAAATCAATCAATTTTCCTTTGTATTGCCATGTACGTGAACCAGTGCGATTTCCAATATATTCAAATTGCCGGTCGGCAATATCAAATGCAGTCGCATCATTGATACAGTCCAGTGAAAAGACGAAAGTTTCTTCTTTATTTATATCAACCACTTCTCCACTGCGTGTATTGTTTAGTACCAGTTCCATAAAAAGTCAATTGAAAATGAAAAAGGTGCTTGGCAAACTACACCGATCAACAGTTTTCGCTTGCCAAGCACACTTTACAACATTACCATGAAGGTTCGTGATGCAGTCTGGTTCGTGACCCATTCGACACATTGACATCTAGTTGCCCAATGTCAAAACACACTTTGTCTCAAAGGAACCCGTGTGGCATCAGTACACATATTTTTTAGATTAATAATTTAATTTTTAATATTTTCATATAATTTAATAATTTTATTAAATTATTAAACTATATGACCTTGATTGATGTTGCCACCAATCAAACGCACTGTGCTTAACATCTATTTAACGTGGCACAGTCCACGAGCAAACTTAGAGCGAAGTCCGATTGCGAGCAGCCTCGGCGTATGCCTCCCAGTTGCCGGTCTTGACAAACTCATCACGAGCTGCCACCAAATTCACGAGATACGCCTTGGCACGGCGCTCCGCATCACGAATGCCGCGCAATTCATTGACGGCACTGGCAACATTACCATCAGCGATCTTCAACAATTGCTTGGCGTTCGCAACCGCCCGAACCTCGGTTTCCTTGACGATTTCCTCAGCGGCAGTCTTGAGAGCAGTGGGAGAGATCTTGTTGGGATCACTCGCAACGAGGATTTCAATGTTCTTATCAATGAGGTTCTTCTTATTGTCGTTCATGTGTTTAGACTGTTTCTATGTGTTTGTTAACTGTTACGTTGATGAATTTAACCGAAATTATTGCTGTGTCAACTGTCGAGTCGAACTTTTTTCAAACATTCTCACCGGCCAAACAACTGATTCAACTTGTTGAGCGCCCGAGTTCGCGCTGTTTTGTGCGCGGCAATACTTGCAGGACAAGCGCAATTCCATACATTTCGATTGTAACGACGGGTGATTGCAGCCTTTTGTCCTGCATACAATTGATTGAGTTTCCTATTCTTATTCATATATATAAACCAAATGCTTTTGTTTTTTACCCACCGTCAAATGGCAGCATACACAAGGGTAGGCTTTCCACGCCCTCCCTGTAGTGTGCCCACAATCTTGAATTGCACATCCAACAAAGCACGAATATGCTGATAAAGCAAGGCAAAACTCACATTCGGATTCAACAATTCCAATTGCTTCATGGTGAACTTATCCTTTGGAATTTTAAGACTGCTACGATCCACTGCCTTGCGTCCACGTTTTCCAGTGGCAACCTTGTTTACAGATTGATTTTTTTCACCATCCGCAACAATTACGATATCATCATCAGCATCGTCAAGTGCAATCTCACTCCGCAACAATTCATCATAACGCAATTGTGCACGTTCCAATGTCTTGCAACTATAAGCATATTTACCAAATCCACCTTTACCCGGATAACTTTCATAGTCCTCCGCAACCGGCGTGGCTCCCTTGGCAAAAACAGTTCCAGCTTTGACAATTTTAATCTTGAAAGCCTCGTAACTGTGTGTGGTACCATCCTTGCGAGTACGCTGATACAATGCTGTATTGGTACTTCGCTTCAATTGCTTGAAAGTATGCAGCCCAGTTTGATCCGCATTACTTTGAAACTCCACTTGCAGCTTTTTCATTTAATAAACGTTTTCTTCACTGTCTGAACCCACAGTGCTTGAATACTCCACAGATGTCAATGTCTTTTTACCACTATTCTTTTTGAATTTATTTCGCTTGCCGTCACGCTGCTGACGCTCACGATCCCACTTGTTGTACTTGTCCTGATTACGATTATAGCTCTTGCCCATGTTATTTAACTATTTGTTTTTTTACCACATACTACTGTGTCCAGTAACCACTATACACACACCACTGTCAATAGCATTTTGTCTCAAACATAATGTTGACTTCATCTACGCTATACACTGTGCTGTTCAACACTATGTTTATAAAAAAATACATTTACATATATACGTATATATGTTTTAAATCATTAAACTGTGTATAGAGGTTAATGACAATTTGAAGTTATTAGTTAATTAATATTAATTATGATGTACATTACACTTATTTTAATGTGTATGTCAAGTATAAAAGTTATTTTATTTTGATAGTTGACAGTTGACATTGTGTATATCAGTGTGTTAAATTAACTGATTGTACTACTGGCAAATTAGAATAATCAAAATAATTATTTTTAGTTAATACAGGAATTTTTTCTTCGGCAACTTGCAATATTGCCGCACGATAAACCATGTCGTTGTACTCATTACGCTTTAAACGCAATTGTTTTTGAAGATTGTTAATCAATTTTGTGATTTTCATATATTGTTATTTGTTTTTTATGCTGTCAATAAAATTGGATCATTTGAATTTTCTGCCAAGGCAATCACACTTGCAACGAATTCATTATACAGCGTATCATTGGCATTTTTGTTATTTTTATTGAATGATTGCTTTTTCCACTCTGGTAGTTCATTATGCAATTTCATATATGCCAATTCATAACGTCTTGCCATAACATTATTGCTATTAATTATTTTGCTGCCTCCAATAGCATTTTTAGTTGGTTTATTTCGCTTTTTAACAGCCCGAACAGGCGTGCTATCAACATCAGTCGTGTTCAATGCATTTTCCATATTTAGTTTTTCTTTTGAAACTACCCCTTCCCTTTTTACTCGGCTCAACCCTAGTAGCAACAACCCCTCTATCCAGAGTGGGCTTTCTAACACTTTTATAAATTTCAATCGCCTTCATAAACAATATACTACACTAACATCATAAATAGTTAGTGTCAATACAAAACAAATATCATATTGTAGTAAATTAAAAGTATTTTTTCTACAAAATAATTGAATTTTGTGTGGAAAAGCTACTAAAATTTTGTTTTTCCTATTGTTTATTCACAAAACTATGTCAAACGCAATATGTTTATGCTACACACTGCTTTGTTTCTATACAACAATTGCGTCAAATACACACTTGTGTATATGTGTAAACATACAAGTGTGTATTTACACTTTATTTATTTATGTATCTATTTGATTATTATTGAATCGCTGGGGGTGTAAAAATAGTCTCTGTATGTATAGGGAGGTTATTGTTTATTTTTGTTTGTTGTATTGTATGATTGTGTATGCTTTGACTATCTATCATCATCATCATCTGACAACAGTTTATCCAATGTATTATTTGTATAACCGTCTAATATGCTTTCTAGTATAATTAGTATTAGAGGAAACAGTGTAATTGCACAAACAATTACTACAAGAGTTTTTCTTTGTTTCTTATTCATGTTATTGTTATTACTACTACTACTGTTATTATTGATAGGTGGTTTGCCGCGAGTGTTTTTGAAGCAATAAAAACAGCCGTATATACGTATTTGTGTATATACGCATATATGCTTACTTTTTTCTATTACTTGTTTAATACTTAGTTATTACTTATAGGAAGTGCCGTGCGAACAGTTGTGTTCGTATTGCGAACAGTTCAGCTTTTTTTGACAGATTGAAAGGGATGCGGTGAGCGTGTATTGTTATCTTCGCTCAAATCAATAATGTCTGATTTATTTGTGTAGCCGCGACGAACATAATCAGTGCCGCCATCGGTAAAAATAGCTCCGCATTTGCACCGCACAAAGTCGTGACGATGTTTGCTTTCGATGATGTCTTTGCATTGATTGCATTGGCAACGATTGCGAATTAGTTTTTTCATCTTATTAAATTGATATTTGATTAAAATCCAGCAATTAGCCATCAAAAGAGGATTTTGCCGCGCCCATTTAAGGT
>Ga0209358_10001356_pt1 | contig 19603 bp, 20 predicted proteins | sample LauGreFa1BDMLBSN_2_FD_187574 | JGI IMG/M metagenome (GOLD analysis project Ga0209358, IMG submission 187574) | Freshwater lake microbial communities from Lake Michigan, USA - Fa13.BD.MLB.SN (SPAdes) (version 2) | ecosystem: Environmental > Aquatic > Freshwater > Lake | place: Lake Michigan, USA...
ACCCTCTTCGGCATGATCATGATCTTCCTCTTCAGAGTGATCCTCATCCTCATGCGCACCCTCTTCTTGGTGTATCTCATGGCTTGCCGCATCATCATGGCCATGGACATGTACTGCTTCTAGCTGACTAACTAATGCCCACATAATTGCAACGCCACCAACTGTTGCAGCTAATGTCCAACGTGATGAGTGCCTTGCATGCGCCTCAGGCAAGATATGGCTGGTAGCTATGTAAATTACAATTCCAGAAAATGCGGCTAGATATAAAGCGGTAACATTTTCAGAAAGTACCAAACTTGAACCAATTGCAGCACCACTTATTCTGGTAATCGAGTCAACACCTAGTAGCCAATAACCCTTCTTGCTCCACTTATTGCTCTTTACCAACATGGCAACGGTATTTAAACCATCACTAAATGCATGGACTAGTAAAGCTACAAATACTGCAATTCCTAATTTTTCATCAATTGAAAATGCCACACCCAATGCCAAACCATCTAGGAATACATGTAAGCCCATCGCCAAGGCGCCGACGGAGCCGGTGAGATTTGCTGTGTGCTTATGGTCATGACCATAATCTGATTCAGCTGGTTCGTGGGAGCCAAAAAATTTCTCATAAAGATGTAATAGTAAAAAGCCACCAACTAATGCCACTGAAACACTTGGTGCACCTAAGAAGGTGGTGGAGGACATCTCAAAAACTTCAGGAAGAAGATCAAAGGCAACTAGGCCAAGTAGTAAACCTGCGGCTAAACCTAAAACTAGGTGTAGACGATCACGAGCTCGAAGTGCGATTACGCCGCCAAGGGCAGTTGCTACTGCGGTGGCTGCGGCTAAAGCGATGGCTATGTTCATAAAATGCAAAGTACCATAAATGAGAATGATTATCAATATCATTTTCCGCAAGCCTAGATTGGCCCATAAAAGCTGCCTTTGGCTAGATAGATATGTCTAACCCCTACACTTAAGCAACTAGTAAGCCGCCGACAGCCAGCCGGATGGAGATCAAATGGCCCAAGATCGTTTAGAGACAATTGTTTCCTTAGCCAAGAGGCGTGGCTTTGTTTACCCCTCATCTGAAATTTATGGCGGACTTCGTGCCTCCTGGGATTACGGTCCATTGGGAGTTGAATTAAAAAATAATATTAAGCGCCAATGGTGGAAATCGATGGTGCAAGGCAGAGATGATGTAGTCGGTTTAGATTCTTGCGTAATTTTAGCTCGCGAGGTTTGGCAAGCTTCCGGTCATGTTGAAACCTTCTCTGATCCCTTAACTGAGTGCACAAGTTGTCACAAACGTTATCGTGCTGATCATTTGGAAGAGGCTTACGAAAATAAGCATAAGAAAAAACCAGCCTCACTTGAAGAGGTAAATTGCCCAAACTGTGGCACCAAGGGAAAATTCACCGCTCCCAAACAATTCTCTGGCTTACTAAAAACTTATTTAGGACCAGTTGAGGATGAATCTGGTCTTGCTTACTTGCGTCCAGAAACTGCGCAAGGAATATTTATTAACTTTGATAATGTGGCATCAACATCTCGTAAGAAGCCGCCATTTGGTATTGGCCAAATTGGTAAATCTTTTAGAAATGAAATTACTCCTGGAAACTTTATTTTTAGAACCCGTGAGTTTGAACAGATGGAGATGGAGTTTTTTGTGGTGCCCGGAACTGATGAAGAGTGGCATCAGTACTGGATTGATACCAGATTAGCTTGGTATAAAGATTTAGGAATTAATTCAGATCGGCTTAGAATTTTTGAACATCCAAAAGAAAAGCTTTCTCATTACTCAAAGCGAACAGCAGATATTGAGTACAAGTTTGAGTTTGCTGGTACTGAGTGGGGTGAGTTAGAGGGTATTGCTAATCGAACTGATTTTGACTTGAAATCACACTCTCGTGCATCTGGTGAAAACTTAACCTGGTTTGATCAAGAAAAAAATGAGCGATGGACTCCTTATGTAATTGAGCCAGCAGCTGGTGTCGATCGATGCGCACTTACCTTCATGATGGATGCTTACACAGAGGATGAAGCACCAAATTCAAAGGGTGAAATGGAAAAGCGGGCGCTAATGAAATTAGATTACCGACTAGCCCCAGTAAAGATTGGCGTGCTGCCATTATCTAGAAATGCTGATTTGTCTCCAAAAGCTAAAGATCTGGCTGATTCTCTGCGCAAACATTGGAATGTTGATTTTGATGACGCTGGTGCGATCGGCAGACGTTATCGCAGGCAAGATGAGATTGGCACACCGTTTTGTATCACAATTGATTTTGAGAGCTTAGATGATCAAGCAGTAACCATTCGAGAGCGTGACACCATGGCACAATCTAGAATTGCAATTGATCAGGTTCAAAATTACTTAGCTCCTAAATTATTAGGTTGCTAATTGCTAACGCAGGTTAAGCCACTTCGTCTGCCCATTTCTAATGGCAGATTTGAAAATAATGAGTTTGTATTAAGTACTCCAGTTGTTTTGGCGCCGATGGCAGGTATTACTAATGCTGCCTTTCGAAGATTATGTCGAGAGCAAGGCGCAGGACTTTTTGTTTCAGAGATGGTTACTGCGCGAGCTTTAATTGAAAGACGTGAGGAGACCTTTAGATTAATTAAGCCAGGAGTTGGTGAGTCACCAAGATCAGTTCAACTCTACGCTGTTGATCCAGTTGTTTTGGGTAAAGCGGTTGATTTACTAGGAAGTGAAGATCTTGCAGATCACATTGATTTAAATTTTGGCTGTCCAGTTCCTAAGGTCACTCGTCGTGGCGGTGGCGCAGCACTTCCATTTAAGCGCCGATTATTCTCCGCCATTGTTGAGGCAGCGGTTAAAACTGCAAGTAAGTATGGGATTCCAGTAACGGTAAAGATGCGAGTTGGCATTGATTCAGATCATCACACCTTTTTAGAGTCAGCAAAATCTGCAGCTGATTTGGGAGTTACCTGGGTTGCACTGCATGCCAGAACGGCAGCACAGTTATATGAAGGCAGATCAGATTGGAACAAAATTACGGAGTTGGTTGAACACCTATCAAATACTGATGTCCCAGTTCTTGGCAATGGTGATATCTGGTCCGGTGAAGATGCAGTAAGAATGATGAGCCAAACTGGTTGTGCGGGAGTGGTGGTCGGCCGGGGTTGTTTAGGTAGACCTTGGTTGTTTGCAGATTTAGTTAGCTCTATTAATGGTGAAAATAAAAGAGTAAATCCAAATTTGTTTGAGGTAAGAAATATTATGTTGCGCCATGGTCAATTATTAGTGGAATACTTTGAAAATGAGGATCGCGCAATGCGCGATATTAGAAAGCATATGGCTTGGTATTTAAAGGGTTTTTCAGTACCCCGTGAGATTAGATCATCCCTTGGCATGGTCGAATCACTTTCTCATATGCAAGAGTTATTGAAAGGATTAGAAGATCAGCCATATCCACAAGCAGTTGGTGATGGACCGCGAGGACGCACTAGCCATGGCCGAGAGGTAAAACTTCCAGATGGTTGGCTAAATGATCCAGATGAGCTTGCAACTATTTCAATTGATGATGCAATTTCAGGCGGATAAAGTAATTGTTTATTTTTAGATTTATTAGAAGAGTAATCTCATTTATATTGCTATTAATCATTGTGGTGCCACTTTATGTGGCAGGCAGTATTTGGTATGCAGCTAGAAATTCAGAGGCTGTGAACTCTGATGTAATTCTTGTGATGGGAGCGGCCCAATTTGATGGCAGGCCAAGTGATATTTTGCAATCTAGGTTGCAGGAGAGTTTAGAAATATATAAATCAGGGCTAGCGCCAAGAATTTACACAATTGGATCTGGCGCGCCAGGGGATCGAACGACAGAGGCTGCGGCAAGTAAAAATTGGTTAATTAATAATGGTGTTAGAAAATCAAATATTTTATCGATTACTAAAGGCAGAGATACTTTAAGTAGTACGCAGGCTTATGCGGCAGCTATGAAAAAAGCAAAATATAACTCGGTAATAATTGTGACAGATCCTTATCACTGCTATAGATCAGTAAAGATGGCAGAGGATTTAGAGTTAACTGCTAGCTGTGATCCAGTTAAAACTGGACCAGCCTCTGTTACAAACTCAGGGTATAAGTATTTAGCTAGAGAGACTGGTGCATATCTTGCCTACATAACAGTTGGCCGGCTTGGTATTAAGTTAAGTGATCGATTAATCGAGAAAAATCTATACTCTTAAGCCATGGAGTTACTGCCTTTTCTAGATCTCTTATCAACCTTAGTTTTCGCATTAGTTGGCGCACGTATTGCAGCTGATAAAGGTTTAGATTATGGCGGGATCGCATTTATCGCAGCTGTTGCATCTGTATCAGGTGGAACATTAAGAAATGTTTTCCTCGGATTAAAACCAGTATGGATCAGTGATCCTTGGATAACAGTTGCAGTTTTAAGTGCAGTGGTAATTACATTAGTTTTTAGAAGAGTTACCAGAATTGGAAAAACTCTTCTTGTGATGGATACCTTTGGCTTAGCAATTGCCACAATTTCAGGCTCACATCTTGCACTCCAACAGGGGGTTTATTGGCTTGCGGCAATTATTTTAGGAGTAATTACCGCAGTAACCGGAGGCCTACTTCGTGATGTTTTATGTCAGGTGGAGCCAGTACTTTTGCATCGTGAAACTATTGGCACATCCTCATTGGTGGGTGCAATAACTTTTGTTTGGTTGCAGCAGCTGGAGGTTGATTTAACTGTATCTGCAGTAATTGGAGCGGCAGTGGTTGTAATTACCAGAATCATCTCAATTTATTTTGATCTAAATCTGCCTAAATTTAAATCTAATAAAAAGGCTTAAAAATAAGCGAAATTACCAACACAACAGTTGGCAGGTAGGATTAATAAATGGTAATCAGAGCAGCACAAGAGCATCCGGGATACTCTGATTTTGATCGCGCAAGATTTTTAGATGAGCCTGCAAAACGTGGTGGCCGTACTGAGTTTGCTAGAGATCGCGCAAGAATTATTCACTCCTTTGCACTACGTCGCTTAGCTGCTAAAACTCAAGTTGCAGTTCCATGGGCAACTGATTTTCCAAGAACTCGGCTTTCACATTCACTTGAGTGCGCCCAAGTGGGTCGTGAATTAGGAGCTGCCCTCGGTGCTGATCCAGATTTAATGGAAGGTGCTTGTCTTGCCCATGACATTGGTCATCCACCATTTGGTCACAATGGGGAGGAGGCGTTAAATCAAATTGCTGCATCTTGTGGTGGCTTTGAAGGTAATGCGCAAAGTATTAGGTTATTAATTAGATTAGAGGCAAAAACCGTATTACCAGATGGCAAATCTATTGGTTTGAATTTAACTAGAGCCTCCTTAGATGCGGCCACAAAATATCCATGGAGTCGGATAGAAAATGCTAGAAAGTTTGGCGTATATGAGGATGATCTTGAGATTTTTAATTGGTATCGAAGTGGTGTGGAATCTGGCAAAACCTCTATGGAGGCGCAGATTATGGATTGGTCTGATGATGTTGCCTACAGCGTTCATGATTTAGAGGACTCGTTAGTCTCTGGTCAAATTAAATTAGATCAACTAAGCAGTGATCTACCTAAGTTGTTTAAAGTTGCTCAGCAGATGTATTTAGCTGATATTACTGAAAGTGAGATGCAAGAAGCGTTAGCTGCTTTGCAGAAATTATCTTGCTGGCCTCGTTATTACGATGGCACTCACCGCTCACTAGCAAGATTAAAGGATTTGGCGAGCCAATTAATTGGCCGCTTTGCCCAAGCCGCTGAGGTTGCAACTCAAGAAAAGTATGGCGATGGTGATTTAACAAGATATAACGCAAATTTAGTGGTGCCTAGAGCCCAACGTGTTGAGGTGGCATTACTTAAATCTATGGCTGGGCATTATGTAATTAACGCAAGTGATTCTCAGATTAGGTATGGCGAGCAACAGAGATTGTTAACTGAATTGGTTGAGGCAATACTAGAGAGTGCCCCAAATACTTTAGAAAGTTTTTTTCTGCAAGATTGGCAAAATGCTCAAACTGATCAAGCACGCCTTCGCGTAGTAATAGATCAGGTGGCTTCATTGACTGACCCAGGTGCGGTTGCACTTCATAAACGGCTTATTAACAGGGGATAGTTTGAGTTGTCCCAAATGAAACTAGGATAGGAAGTATGGCCGGGCGTATTAAAGATGAGGATGTCACATACATCCGCGATCACTCACCAATAGATGATGTGGTTGGCGATTATGTTCAACTAAAAAATGCTGGTGGCGGACAGAAAAAAGGTCTATGTCCATTTCATGATGAGAAAAGCCCGTCATTTCATGTAACACCAAGTAAAGGATTTTTTCACTGCTTTGGTTGCCAAGTCGGTGGTGATGTAATCGCATTTATTATGAAATTAGAGCACTTAACATTTATGGAGACGGTGGAGCGGTTAGCTGATCGAATTGGCTACACACTTCGTTATGAATCCGGTGGAGTCAGCACTGGCCCATCAATTAATCGCTCAAGATTAGTTGCTGCAAACACGGCTGCTTCAATTTTTTATCAGGAGCAATTACAACTTCCGGCAGCACAACATGGCCGAGATTTCCTAACTAAACGAGGTTTTGATCGGGATGCTGCAAAAAACTTTAATGTTGGTTACGCCCCAGATGAATGGGATGGCCTCTACAAAAACCTTAAAGGAAAAGGCTTTACCGATGAAGAATTAAATCTTGCTGGATTGGTCAAAGAAGGCACCAAGGGAATGATTGATCGATATCGAAATCGATTAATTTGGCCAGTGAAAGATATATCTGGTGATGTGGTCGGATTTGGCGCAAGAAAGTTAGCAAGTGATGAGGTTGATACTGGACCTAAGTACTTAAACTCACCTGAAACTCCAGTTTATAAAAAGAATCAAATCTTGTACGGATTAGATATGGCTAAAAAAGAGATTGCAAAAAATCGCCAAGTTGTGATTGTGGAGGGATACACCGATGTAATGGCTGCCCATTTAGCTGGGGTAACAACTGCAGTTGCCACCTGCGGCACTGCCTTTGGTGATGAACATATTCGAATCATAAGAAGATTGTTAATGGATGCAGATGCATTTAGAGGTGAGGTTATTTTTACCTTTGATGGTGATGCTGCTGGGCAAAAAGCAGCACTTCGTGCATTTGAGGATGATCAAAAGTTTGTGGCTCAAACATTTGTTGCAGTTGAGCCAAATGGTATGGATCCTTGTGAGTTGCGCCAAGCACATGGCGATGATGCGGTACGAAACTTAGTAGCACGAAGAGTTCCGCTATTTGAGTTTGCTATTAAATCTGTAATTGCAAATTATGACATCACCGCAGCTGAAGGCAGAGTTAATGCTTTAAATCAGGTTGCGCCATTAATTGGAAAAATTCGTGATGCATCTTTGCGCCCAGAGTATGTTCGCTTACTTGCTGGCTGGCTTGGCATGGAGGTAGATATTGTTTCAACTGCGGTAAAACGAAGTGGTGGCGCAAACTCAGTAACTGCTGATAAACGAATCAATTTAACTGATCCGATTTTAGTTCTAGAGCGTGAGGTTTTAAAGGTTCGCCTGCAACTGCCAACTCTTTCTCATAGCTGGGTTGACCTTGAGCCAACCGCATTTTCCTTCCCACTTTACAATCAATTACGCGCTGCTATTGATAAACAAACAGAGTTTAATATCCAAGAGTTAATTGATATGGCAGAAAGTGAAGAGCTTAAATCTTTAATTACCGAGCTAACTGTTGAACCAATCCGAACAGATGGTGAGGTTTCAGATCGCTATATCACCAGCATCTTTGCTCGCTTGCGCGAGGTTGCATTAAGCAGATCAATTGCGGAGATTAAATCCACTTTGCAAAGATTAAATCCGGTGGAAAATGATGCGCAGTACCAAGAGATTTTTGGTCAATTAGTTGGCATGGAGGCAGCCAGGCGGGTGCAAAAAGAATTAGCATTAGGAGAGAGTTAAAAAGCGAATAAATTAGGCGTAAGTTTCAAGTGGCTTAACTTTTCGATACTATTTGCCCTCACCAATCTTTAATTAGATTGATGTATTCCCTGATAGCTCAATTGGCAGAGCAGCCGGCTGTTAACCGGCAGGTTCTTGGTTCGAGTCCAAGTCAGGGAGCATGGCGCTATATCGAGTACAGGTCTCACTACCTGACCGTCCAGGTTCACTTGGTGCGGTGGCATCAGCAATTGGATTTGCCGGTGGAGATATCCGTGGATTAGTTGTGCTGCGCAGTGAAAATGGCCGTGGAATTGATGACATCACAATTGCAGTTCCAGGCAGCGATCCAACAGATTTAGTAAATGTTTTAACTTCAATTGGTGGGGTTGAGGTAATTTCAATTACCCCAGTGGATTAATACTTAACTTCTTGTAATTGTTTTGCAGATTGCTCTGGCTCTAAATCCATAATAAAAGCACCCATTGCAGATTCTGAACCTGATAAATACTTTAATTTTCCAGGTTGGCGTCTTACCGAAACTATCTGCCAGTGCAAACGCATGCAATCTCGGCCGACATTTACCGGGGATTGATACCAAGAGGCGATATATGCCATTTCAATTCCAAATACGCCATCTAATCTCGATAAAGCCTCTTTAGCGATCGGTGCAAATAACTCAGATTGTTTTTCATCTAAATCTGCCATAGCGGCAACTGTGCGCTTAGGCGCAATATGAATTTCAAACGGATATCTAGCTGCATATGGCACAAATGCAATCCACTGCTCATTTTCACAAATGATTCGCTTTTTGTCCTTAATCTCACGGGCGATCACATCATCTAGTAATACTCTGCCAGTTTTAGCTAGATGAGATTTTGCAGCTTCTAACATTTTTTCAACTCTCGGTGGCAGGAATGAGTATGCATAAATCTGGCCATGTGGGTGGGAAAGAGTTACGCCAACCTCCTCGCCTCGATTTTCAAAGGGAAATACATGCTCCACAAATGAAAGCTTAGAAAGAGCGGCATCGCGATCTTTCCAGGCCTCCAACACAGTTCTAATTTGTTTTGTGCTTAATTTTGCAAAGCTAGCGCCATGATCTTGGGTGTAACAAACAACTTCGCAAGCACCTGCTGCATCAGCATTTGGGGTATCAAGACCAGAAATTTGTGGAAGCTTCCAATTACTACTTGGTGTAGTTAGCGCAGGTGAGCGATTAGTAAATACAACAACCTCATAATCTTTATCTGGAATCTCAGTCAATTTGCTATCAACGGTTGGGCAAAGCGGGCATAACTCTTTTGGTGGCAGAAATACTCGGTGTTGTCGGTGGGATGCAACTGCAATCCATTCATTTACCAATGGATCAAGACGTAGGTGTCCAATGCCGGGTTGAGCTTTATCATCTCGCAAATCTTTTGCTTTTCGTGCTACCTCTTTACTATCGTAGTAAGAGATTTGCCGGCCATCTGCTAATTGCAAATCAGAGCGGAACACACCACCCGATAATTGATTGGCCATAATGGTTAAGCGTAGTGCAAAGGATTAGTGCTTTATTTGTTTAGCGCAGCTATCTGTTGGTTTTTTGGTAATTGTTGGCTTAGGCGTTGGTGTTGGCGTAGGCAAATCTGGCCCCTGTGCCAAATTGATTATTAATGGCATCTCATTATCAGCATGAGTTTTTGAAATATCTACATAATTCAAAGTGCCAGCTGTGGCACCCGCTGGCAAACCTTCAATTTTTATTTCCCATCGGCCGCTGGCATTTCGTTCAGGGGTTTGTTTCTTGATTTTAATCTTAGGATCAGTAGGTCTAAAAACAACAGTACCGGTAACAACAGGTGTGCCAATTGACCTGAAGACCTCAACATTTATAAGTACAGGTTTATTGGTATCAGTTGAGGTAACTGAAATTAAATTCAATCTAGTTGGCTCATTTACTGGCATTAGATCAACCTGCTCTGGCTGCCATTTGCCCTTTATTAAGGAGAGGAAATTTTCTGGTGTTCCTCTAAAAACATTTAGATCAAGACGTGCACTTGGTACTCCATATTTTTTGCCAATTCCACAAGATGAGTACTGCCAAATTTGCCACTGAGAGGAGCAGTTTGCTGTGCTCCAAGAGTGAACAAAGCAACCGATTGTTGCTCTCTGTCCAGGTTTAGAAATTGGATCTGCTGGATTAATTCCGTAGTGGGCTAACCAAAGTGGATACTGTCTTAGTTTTTCACTGCGCTCCATTGCACCTTCTAAGAATTGTGCATATGAGTATAAAAATGGTTTTCGACCAGTTTTCTCCTCAACGGTTTCTAGCCAAGTCTCAGCCCATAAGGTGACCAAGCTTCTTGGCAAAGTTTTAATACAGCTACCAGCAGAGTTTTTCTTAACACAGTTGTTTTCTAAATCAAGGGCAACAGGTAAATCTCGTTCGTTATAACCACCAAGAGATGCCAGGCGCCATAAAACTTTTTGGGCTTGTGCTTTTGCATCACGGATTACATATGCCTGATCAGTGCTATTTGGCATGTAAGCAAAGTGATACATACCAGTGTAAAGACCAGCAGCTTGTGCTGCGCTTCGATCTCCAACTAGCCATCGCATAGTTTCAATATCTGCCTTTTCTTGGGCGTCTGATCCTTTAATTAAAACAAATCGCATTCCAGCATCAAACATCTGCTTAAAATCAATTGGCTGGTCATTTGGGTGCTGCCAGCGACTAATATCTGATCCTTTTATCCGCCCACCGGTTAACTTGCCAGTTTCAGTTGGAATAAATAATTCATCAGTTGTTGCAAAGGTTTTTGTTAAATCAACTTTAAAGTTTGCATTTTTAGAAAGTGTTTTCTTCTTACCAATGGTTACATGCGCACGGTATTGACCCTCTGCTTTAATCGCCGTGGCAACTGTTGTGATTCGCCAAGCACCACTAGCAGCTGAAGTTGTTTTCAATGGGGTCACTTTCCACGCTACACCATCAAATGTATCAATTGTGATCGCACCTTTTGCCGCAGGTTTTACCTGGCCATAAAAAGTTACTAAAGATTCACCAGCATTTGGCGTGCTTTCAATTTTTAAAGTTAAAGTTGTTTTTGCAGTCGCACTGTTTGCAGCCGGATTAAAGCTAGTGGCAATGACTACTAAAGATAGGAAGAACGCGACTCTTTTCACCGCTCTATTATTGTGGGTGTAAAGCCAAAAACCCTTTCAATTGCTTCGATTAATGATTTAGTGTGGGATGGATTACGAGTTTTCTTGAAATCATGAGGGTTTGCAAACTTTTGACTATCAGCAAAATCTAAGGTTAATTGGTTGTTCTCAAATGAAACCAATCTGGCATCAAAGAAAGCAAGCCAGGTAATTCGATCCTTCTCCAAGAGCAGATCTAAAACTTCATTCCAGCGATTTTTAATTTCCTCAAGTTGCATTTAATTAAATTAGAAATCCATATGCAATTGCCAAGACCAAAATGATAATTGCAACAATTTTGCTTACTCGCTTTAGTAAAAGGGCCTTTAGTGCTGGGATAAATGTTGCAATAAATGCAACCGCGCCAAGAATTATTAATACTAAGCTTTTGGGCAGATTTGCATCATTTCCAGTTTGATAGCGCAGATTAATCAAGCCCATCGCCAAGATTGCATATGAGCCAAACCGGTAGTTATTTAATGGATTCATTTTTTAGGAATTCTTAGTGAGTGCATACCGCCATCAATGCTTATTGCTGTGCCGGTAACTGATGCCTGAAGCGGACTTGCTAAAAATATAATTGCACTTGCAATTTCAGCAGGAGATACAAGCCGTCCCATTGGTTGCCGGGCCTCTAATGCAACTCTTGCAGCTTGCGCATCCTCTGATTGATCTAATAAGCGCTTAACCCATGGTGTATCTGTTGTTGCTGGATTAACCGCATTAACACGGATGCCATCTGCTAAGTGGTCAGTTGCCATTGCAAGAGTTAAAGTCATAACTGCACCCTTTGACGCACTATAAGCTGCGCGATTTGGAATTCCATCCGTTGCCGCAATTGATGCGGTATTAACAATTGCTGCATGCTGACTCGCACGAAGTAGTGGAATTGCTTGTTTTGAAACTCGGGCTGTGCCTACTACGTTGATATTTAGAACTTTATGCCACATCTCATCTGTTTCATGCTCAACCGTTGTTAATGAACCAATTCCAGCATTGTTAATTAAGATATCTAAACCTTTGCTTGATTTCTTAAACTCATTAAAGGCTGATTCAACTGAAGCTGCATCTCCAATGTCGCACTTAATATATGTTGCATAGGCAGCCATTTCACCTGGATTAATATCAAAGCCGAATACCGTTGCACCTCGCGCTTTAAGTCCTTTAGCTACCTCAAGGCCAATGCCAGAGCCAGCGCCGGTAATAATTGCAGTTAAGCCTGCAAACTCTTTTTCCATAATCTTTATCTTCCGATCTGCTATCTCACTAGGCGAACAGTATTCACTATTCCAACACGCTCCTATACTATTGCGAATATGGCCCGTCATAGCGAATTAGTAAAAATTCCACGCATAGATCGTTACATTACAAAGCTTGCGCTAGGAACCGCGCCCCTTGGTGGCTTATTCACTTCAGTCGCCGACTCAGAAGCGGAAGCCACAATTTTGGCAGCAGTTGATGCTGGAATTAATTACTTTGATACCGCACCTTTGTATGGCTATGGAATTGCGGAAAAAAGATTAGGCGCTGCTTTAAATAAATCAGGTAAACCATTTGTGCTTTCAACAAAGGTTGGCCGTGTACTTGAAAAAATTGATCCAAATAAACCAGTAATTGATGATTCACTTGGTAGCTTTGCCGACATCGATCCAAATGTAATTCCCGTCTTTGATTTTTCAAGAGAAGGAATTCTTCGTTCAATTGAAGATAGCTTAAAGCGTTTAAATGTATCTTCCTTTGATATTGCCTACATTCATGATGCTGATGACCGTATTGGGGAAGCAATCGAGAAGTCTTATGCAACTCTCGATGAACTTCGCTCCCAGGGCGTCTTAAAAGGAATTGGCGTTGGCATGAATTACTGCGCACCATCAATTAGGGCAGTTAAAGAGATGGATCTAGATATCATTTTAATTGCTGGCAGATTCTCACTCCTTGATCAATCAGCCCAAGAGCAGTTATTTAAAGAGTGTAAAAAGAAAAATACTGCAGTAGTAATTGGTGGTGTTTTTAACTCAGGAATTTTGGCAAACCCAGTAGCAGGTGCAACATTTGATTACGCACCAGCAAGTGATGAACTAATAAAGCGTGCGCAACAAATCAAGCAATTACTTGCTGATTTCCACATTCCACTCACCGCAGCGGCGATTCAGTTCCCGCTTCGCCATCCAGCTGTCACTTCAGTGCTTACTGGATCGAGAAATGTTAAAGAGTTAACTTCAAATATTGCTGACTTTGACCGTGATATTCCAGCTGCTGTTTGGGATGCCCTTGAGGAGTCTGGCTTAGTTAATCGAATTGAACTTTAATAGATGAGCCATTTAGCGGTAATTCAAACTCAATCTAATCCTTATCACTTAGTCAAAGAGATAAATGGCAAGTACTTTGAAATAGAAAAAATTAAGAATTTATCTGATGCCTTGTCATTACATATGGCAGATTTTAGAAAAGCATATGAGGCAGCAGGTAGTACTGAGGTAAAAGGTAAATTAGTTGCACCGGTTGCAATCGATACTGAAGTGTGGGGAGCCGGTGTTACCTATCAACGCTCACGGGATGCTCGTAAAGAGGAGAGCGGTATTCCAGATGTCTATCAATTAGTTTATGAAGCAGATAGGCCGGAGTTATTTTTTAAAGCAACTGCTCGCAGAACTGTTGGCCATGAAGCTGAAGTTGGAATTCGAGCCGATGCTCAAACCTCTGTGCCAGAGCCTGAGGTTGCAATTGTGATGAATAAATTTGGTGAGTTAATTGGCATGAGCATTTGTAATGATATGACCTCAAGAAATATTGAGGGAGAAAATCCACTTTACCTTTCGCAAGCAAAGATTTACTACGGATCAAATGCGTTAGGCCCAATGATCAGGCCAATCTGGGAAATTGTTGATCATGAGAAGTTAGATATATATGCCAAGATTGAAAGAGCTGGTTCAATTGTTTGGCAGGCAGAGACCTCACTTAAATCTTTAAACCGAAGCTTTGATGACTTAATTGATTACCTATTTAAATGCCAACATTTCCCAGTCGGCGTAGTCCTTTCAACTGGAACTGGAATTGTGCCACCCCTAGATATTTCTCTTATGGCAGGGGATGTAGTTACCATTACTGTTGATCAAATCGGAACTTTAGTAAACAAAGTTGCATTAACACCTGAAGATATTAACGATCGGATTAAATAATGAGTGAACATGTAGTTTGGACGCAATGGGATGATTTAAATGTTCCAAGTAAATTCAAACGATTATCACCAGCTAATACTCCGGCAGAAACCGGTGATTTATCTGAGGTTACCTTTTATGTTCCAACCTATATGGGTGGCAGGCCAGCTCTTGAATTAACTAAAAAGATGCCTAACTTAAAAGTTTTACAGGTTCCAAATGCTGGTTACGACGATGCAATTGAGTTTCTAAGACCTGGAATAACTTTGTGTAATGGTCGTGGTATTCATGATGATTCAACCGCTGAGTTAGCAGTAGCACTTGCTATCGCATCTTTACGCGGCTTTGTTACCTTTATTAGAGATCAAGATAAGGGTGAATGGGTAAATAAAACCTATAACTCAATTAATGATCGTAAAGTTGGAATTATTGGCTATGGCTCAATTGGCTCAACGATTGCCAGAATGCTCTCTGGTTTTTCAGTTGAAATCGTTGCCTTCACCCAAAGCGGACGAGACAACACCATTGCAATCTCTGATTTAGATAAGCACCTACCAACTCTTGATGTAGTAATTTTAATTTTGCCATTAACTAAAGAGAGTAAACATTTATTTGATGCCCGCCGCTTATCCTTAATGAAGGATGGTGCGTTGTTGGTAAATGTTGCAAGAGGTCCAATTGTTGATACTGATGCCTTAATAAAAGAGCTTAACTCTGGTCGAATTACCGCGGCCTTAGATGTTACCGATCCCGAGCCACTGCCAAAGGGTCATCCACTTTGGTCTGCAAAGGGAGTTTTAATTTCACCACATGTTGGTGGCAACTCATCAGCTTTTGATAAGCGGGCTAGAAGATTAATTGAATCCCAGCTAAATTTATTGGCAGAAAATAAGCCGCTAAATAATGTTATCGTGGCTGGTAATTAGGCCAATACTTTTTAATCTTTTCTCGTAAGAAATCTGCGCTTTGGTGCATCTGCTCCATGCCATCCACACCATCTTCAATTGATATCCAACTATCAAAGCCGACATCTTTTAATGTTTTAAAAATTGCATCATAATCATTTAACCCTTTACCAATTACGCCATGTTTAAAAAATGAAACATATCCGGCGCTTCCGCCTTCAGCTTTTCTTAAATCTTCGATGGTGCCATTAGCAAGGTATCGATCAGAGGCGTGCATAGTCAAAACCCTATGTTTTACCTTTTCTAATAACTCAAGGGGCTCTTCTCCTGCCGCAATGGCATTTGATGGATCAAAATTAACTCCAAAATGTGGTGAATCAATCCGAGAGACTAAATCAACAAATACATCCATCATCTGCGCAAACTCTGGTTCAGTCCAAAAATCATCCTTGTAGTGATTTTCAATTATCAAAGTCACGCCATGTTCTTTGGCTGCTGGAATACATGCATTAATCGCATCTACTACATATTTCATTCCCTCTTCCCGGGTTATATCTTTTCTTCTCTGCCCAGATAAGACGCGGCAGTATTTAGCACCAAGGGCGGCGCTCATTTCGATTGCAAAAATTTCTTTTTCTATCTCCTTATTTCGCAAAGTTTCATCCGGGATTGTGAAATCAGGGGAGGCACACATCATTGGAATTACCATGCCGGTATCTTCAACAGCTTTTCGAACCTTTGCCCAGTTAGCTGGATCCTTCACATCAGCAAAGTTGTTATAAAACTCAAGGCCATCAACATTTAATTCATCACCTAATTTAATCCACTCATAAATACTCATTTGGCCAGAAACTAATTGCTTAATAAAACCTTTTGGAAAGGCAGCTAACTTAGGCATTACTTCTCTGGATTTCTACCAATAATTGAGAACTGCTCTAACTCAACAACTGAGCCAGTAAATGGCCTGGACTCATCACCTAACCAGTAAATACATGCAGCAGCTAATTGCTCTGGCGTGCTCATAACACCAAAGGGAATATTCTCTTTTCCTAACTTCTCTGGCCACTTTTCCGGCATGCCTTTCTTAACCTGATCAACATACTCACGCTCAGTTAAAATCCAGCCAGGATTAATTAAATTAAATCTAACCTGATCCACACCATGAGCATTAGCTAAATTTCTAGTCATTGTTTGTAGGCCAGCTTTACCAATGCTGTATGCCAGAAGTGATGATTCACCACTATAGGCATTAATTGAACCAATATTTAATACCGCACCCTTGCTCTTTTTAAGATGCTCATAGCAAGCTTGAATAAGAAAAAGTGCTGATTGCAGATTAATAGTAATAGTTTTTGAAAAGGCTTCAGGTGTTAATTGTGAAAGATTGTTTCGCTCAATAATGGCAGCGTTATTAACCAAGCCATCAATCTGGCCAAAAGCTAAGATGGCAGCATCTGCAATCTTTTTTGGGGAAGCAGGATCTGCTAAATCTGCAATACAAAGAACCGCACTTTTTCCCAAGTGGTCAACAACCTTTTGTCCCTCACTTTGATCTATCCCATGTACTAAAACTTTAGCGCCCTCTTTGACCGCTCTTATGGCAATTGCCCTACCAATACCGGAGGTAGCACCGGTAATGATTATTACCTTATCTTTTAATCTCATTTTTACTCGGGCCTAATTACAGATTTTAAAATCTCACCAGATTGCATCTTTTCAAATGCAACCTGCCAATCTTTAATTGGAAATACTCCGCCTAAAACTGGTTTTAGATCTAACTGGCCACTTTCTAATAATCTTAAAACCCGCTCCCACATTGGCCAGTTATGAGAAAAACTTCCACGCAACGTGACATTTTTTGCTACCAATGGATCAAGTGAGAAATCTAATGGCTGAGGTCCCCAACCAACCTTTGATATCCAACCATTTGGCCTGATAACAGTTAAGGCATTTTTTAATGAGGCGCTCACACCTGCAGCATCAACCACACCATCAGCACCCAATCCATCAACACTTTTCGCCCAAGCTGTGGCATCGCCAATAATTACTTCACAGCCATAAGATTTTGCAATCTCTAATCTAGTTTTATCTTTTTCAAGACCTACTAATGCGACCTCAGCTCCTGCTAATTTGGCCATTGCTGCACATAAAACACCGATTGGGCCAGGTCCATAAACCACAATTCGATCACCTGGTCTAACAAAACCAGGTGCAATTGTTGCGCTATAGGCAACTGCACATGGCTCAGTCATAGCTGCATATTCAAATGAGATATTGGCTGGAATTTTGTGAAGTAAGCGAGCTGCAACCTTGGCATATCTAGTCATACCGCCATTAACACCATACCCAAATCCTTTTCGAGATGGATCTAAGTTGTATTTACCTTGCCTAGATAATGGTGAATCGGTATCAATCACCGCCGCAGTTTCAGTTACGACTCGATCGCCAACCTGCCACTTGCCGGCAGATTTAACATTTTTACCTAACTCTTTAATTACGCCACAAAACTCATGTCCTAAGACAACTGGGTAATTAACCTCCCAAGAGTTTGTGCCATGCCATTGATGTAGATCTGAGCCACAAACACTTACCGCCTCTACCTGCATAATGACATCATCATCGCCAAAGAGTGGGTACTCAATCTCTTGTAATTCAACACTTCCTGGCTTGGATGAGAAGTTAACAACTGCTAGAGATTTCATTTTTTTCACCTATCTCCTTGGCGTAATTGGAATATCACCATATGCATGAACCTTTTCACAAATTTTCCTAAGCACCTCTTCCACATTTCCAGCACCTCTTGAAAATGAATCAGCATCAATTGCAAGGGGAGCGCCAATTACTACCAGTGGTGCGCCATAGGAAGGGCATGCGATTGCTTGTTCAAGTGATAAGCCACCAACAGCTTGGACTGGAATACCAACGGCATCAACAACTGCTTTTAATTGATCAAGTGGATTTGGTGCAACTTTGCCACTTGCTGCTATGCCGCGCCTTTCGTCATAACCAATATGGTGAATGATCATGTCGCAACCTAAATCTTCTAGTACACGTGCGCCATCAACCATATCTTCACAACCTAAGTTATCGCCCATCACTGTGATGCCGTAATCCTTACCTGCTTGCACAACAACTTTAATAGTCTCTGGATGCGCTCTTGCCATGACAACAACATGAGTAGCTCCTGCCTTTGCCATCATTTCTGCCTCTAAATATCCACCATCCATAGTTTTTAAATCTGCTACCACTGGCGTATTAGGAAACTCTTTTCTTAGGGCGCGCACACCATGCAAACCTTCGGCCAAAATAAATGGTGTACCAGCCTCTAACCAATCAACACCTGCGCGCATTGCAGTGTGCGCCATCTCCATCGCCTCTTTAATATCGGTTAGATCTAATGAAACCTGCACAATTGGTTTCATCTATAAAACTCCATACTTTGCAAATGCCTCACTCGGCGCCATGCCATCCTTAACAGCCTTTCTAAATAAATTCTCACCAGAGTTTTTCTCTTCAACTCGGGCAATTACCTCATCGATCGCATCCTTTGGCACAATTACCACACCATCAATATCGCCAACAATTAAATCTCCTGGATTAATAGTTACACCATCAATCTCAGCCGCCACATTGTGTTCAACCACTTCATACCTTGAATTGATATCAAGAGGTGAGGTTTGCACACCAAAAACTTTAAAACCTAACGCCTGCATTCTGGTGGTATCTCTAACTGGTCCATCAGTTAGCGCACCTGCCACACCTTTATGTTTGCAAGCAGTGGAAAGTAATTCACCCCAAAATGCTGCTGGATGATTGCCACCATTGTTTCGATTAGATGGTGTTACATAAACTTGATCCTTGCCAACTGCATCTAATGCTTTAAGTAATCCAACATATGGCACATCAGGTGCGGTGAAAACTGCTTCAACTCTTACTGGAAATGCATAACCCATCATCACGCCATCACCAGAAAGCATTTGGATATCTGGTTTTAAAACTTGATTGCGCAAATCCATATGATCTAAACAATCAGAGGCCAAAGCTGCGGTAAATATGGTGGAGAGTTTTGCTAAATCGTAATCTTTGTTGGCCATGGCCTAAAGATTAGGGGCTTTTTGCCCCTACTTATAGACCCTTAAGTAGTACTTGAGGCATTGTGCGTAGGTATTTATAACTTTTAGATAAAGAAGTGATTATCACTTAATTGTTAGCCCGCCTTGATTGACTACCTAACTGGTCAGTACAAAGATTCACTCAGGTTCGACGATCCTCGTTGTACCACTTCCTATAGAGAAGAAATGGAGAAATGAATGCGTAGAAGTTCATTTCGTCTTGTTGCAGCTGCAGCAGCTATTGCCCTTGCGGTAACTGGTTGTTCATCATCATCTGATGAAGCAGCAAACACAGACACAGAGTTT
>Ga0209358_10001358_pt1 | contig 19594 bp, 38 predicted proteins | sample LauGreFa1BDMLBSN_2_FD_187574 | JGI IMG/M metagenome (GOLD analysis project Ga0209358, IMG submission 187574) | Freshwater lake microbial communities from Lake Michigan, USA - Fa13.BD.MLB.SN (SPAdes) (version 2) | ecosystem: Environmental > Aquatic > Freshwater > Lake | place: Lake Michigan, USA...
AGAGAACTAGGAGAAGGGAAAATAGAAGAAGCAGAGACCCTGAAGCAGGTCCAGTTAGAGACATTCGCCGCGCCGCACAGTTAATGGCTGAAGGACAACCAGCACGCGCTGGTGGAACAAGAGAAATAGGAACGCACAGTTTTAGAGCAAGACCAGAACCTACCTACCATACAGGGCGGTTGCCAAGAGAATTAAGTCCAAACCTTCGTAACCTTGAAACTGATTTTACTGTTTATTCTTACAACACACCAATTGCTTGGAGAACAACATCAGGTCATTGGGAAGTTCCTAACGTTTCTTACTCTAGAACTACTCAAAGACACCAAACTGCTATTAGAAACGCATTGAGCAACACTCACCACTCTCCGTTTAGCGAAGCACGTGAAAGAGTTTATAACCTACAACAACAACATCGTCAACAAGGAATAAACCTTCCATCAACTAAATATCACCTTAACGTAGGCTTTGAAACGTTCTCACCTCATCCACCATCAGAAGAAACAGTAAATGCAATTGTTCAAAACCATATTGAACAGGTAATAAATCCAGCCATTGAACGAAGGCGCAATAGCCGAAATTTTCAAAGGCAACAACGAAACCCAAATCAACCAGAACTACCATTAAATGAAGTAAACTAGTAATATGGCATCTAAACCTTGGGCTTCTAGACAAGAAATGTTGGTTGATATTGCTTTGGAGTCAGCCATCTCAGACCCAGAAACTATCCGCCAGATTAGACCAGTAGTTCCTCAAGAGTTGATGCCAGAGCGTTACGGGTTTGCCAAACGTGAATCGGGTATAATGGACGTGTTGTCTTTACAACGTTACAATCCGACGTACCGTTCTTGGGTTTCAGGGGCGCCAGTTATGTTTCGTAACGGTTTTATTGACGACAGTTTTGAAGGTTCCAGTCGTTATTCAATGCAAAGTCTGTGGGTATAAATGCCAGTTAATCCATTTCAAGCAACTGCCGAAATGCAGTGGGGCGGTTACGAATCAAAAAAATCGTACCGTGGTCAAGGGCAAATGGGCGCTGGAAGTCTTTCAGGTCAAGGTCATAGAAGCAAGGGTTGGGCACCAGCAGCACCTGAAGCAACATTATCACAACCACGAGCGGAGGGCAGAATGCCACAAGGTAGTGCAGATATCAAACGTCCTAACTATGGGGCGCAGACCAGTGAACAACCACAAAAAGGCAGTCGTCGTGCCTCATTTGGTGGAATGGGTGCAGGTGCAGTAAAAGGTGGAGGCAGTGGAATGACTGCTGGCGGAGATATTAAATTTGATTTAAGTATTGGTAAGACTGATATGCGTGGTGCTAATATGCAGGGTGCTCGCGTTGGTGCTTTGGGAATGGGTGCTAAAACTTCAGACAGTAACCTTGGAGATATTGACCAATCACAAACATTTTCTCCAAGTACTACCTCTAAGGCTGGCTCATCACGTGGTGGTGCTGGAGCGTCTGGACGTGGTGGTGCTGGAGGGTCAAAGGCTGGTGCAGGTTCAGGTGCATCAGGTGCAGGCGGAGCAGGTCGCGGAGGTGCAGGCGGTAACGCTGCTCGCGGTGGCGATACAGGAAGTATGAATACTAACATGAGCGGTCAAAGAATGGGAAGTCCAGTTTTAAATATTGGTAGAAACAGGATTGACAGTGACAATATTAAGCGAGAAAGCACTACCCGAACAACATCAACAGATGTTCGCGCATCTGGTAGTGGTAAAGCAAGTGCCGATACTAAGTCTGTAGACGCTCGTAAGAGTGTTCCAATGTCTAAAAAAGGGAAAACTGCTAAAACAGAAACAAAACCTGCAGAACCTACTAATGCTTCTACACCAAAAGAAGAACCAAAAGCAGAGGCAACAGGAAAAGAAACAATTAAAGAAAAAGCAAAAAAGTCAGTGGCAAAGGGTGCTGCAAAAGTTGCGGCAAAAGCAACTGCTTCAACAGCAAAAACTACTTCTAAAAAAACTTCTAAAAAAGAAGAAGAGGAAAAATAATGGCTACTGACCATCGCGGAAATCCGATTAACGAAAACAATCTTCCTAAAACTACTAAAGACCGTATGGGGCAATTATTATATACGCTTCCATCAGACGACGAGATGACACCAGAAGAGGAAGAAATAGCCGAAAGAAAATCGCAAGCATATATGAAAGAAATGGAAGACTACTACAGACCTACTCCTTCAGAACGAGACCTTTCAAAAGATTCTATGATTGAAAACGACATAGACGATGACAAGTATTAATAGATACTTAAGTAACAAACAAATATAGGAGAAATTATGGCAGTAAATGAATCCCGTTCAATGAACAGAGACATGTTGTTGGGCGCAACAGATGGTAAGTTTAAGAGTCTTACACCAAATCGCGGTGGAGAAGTAGACCCAACATCTTCAGCAAAGCGAGCACATGAACTTCAACTTCAATACAACGTAGTTGACCGTTCCGAACTTGCAGACATGCCTTCAGCACAATACGGGCGTCGTAATTAAAAAGGAAGTTAACAAATATGGCTAGAGGGAAATCTGAAGAATTTAACCCAAAGCGACGTCCTCGCAATCCCAAAGACCCAATTCCAGACGATGAACTAATGGATAGGTTAAAAGAAGCATTTCCTGGTTCTGAAGAAATTAAAGACGAGCCAAAAACTCCACCTATTGAGGATTGGGGAATGGATTGGTCAGAAGATGACTAAGAAAAAAGAAAAGAAAGTTTGGGATAAAAAGAATCCTAAAAAGAAATCAGAGAAACTTGATTCGTCTGAAAAAGCAGAAGCAAAGGCTCGTGCTAAAAAAGCAGGTCGTCCTTATCCAAACCTTGTTGACAACATGGCGGTTGCCAAGAAAAAGGGTTAATGCCTCGCAAACGCAAACGAAAAGACGACTTTCTTGCTGCTGCTGGGATGACTCCAGAACAACAGTTTGCTGCGGAGATGAATGCAGCAAATGTTCCAGTGTCTGATTTTGAAGGACAGTATGATTCAGTAGGAACTTACAATAGTCCTGCTGCACAAAGATTACAAAGAATTTTATGGGAATCTCAAATGAGAAAACAAACAGGAATACCCAAAGAAAAAGATAATAATAGCGAGGAAGATACCGATAATGGCTAAATCAGAAGCATGGCAACGTAAAGAAGGAAAAAACTCCAAAGGTGGGCTTAACGAAAAGGGACGCAAATCCTACGAACGTGCCAATCCTGGCTCCGACCTCAAGCCTCCAGTAAAGAAAGAACAAGCCGCTAAATCTAAAAAATCAGCCGCTCGTCGCAAATCATTTTGTGCCCGAATGGAAGGCATGAAAAAAAAGAATACATCTGCTAAAACAGCACGTGACCCAGATAGTCGCATTAATAAATCTTTGCGAGCATGGGATTGTTAGAATAGTATAAAGTATACTAATACTATGGCTAATGACGACACCTCCAAAGACGGTAGGAGAAGACCGCAAAGACCCCGTGTTGGTGGAGTGTACGAATGGAATCCAACTGGATTAGATGCTTTTGATTCTAAAATTAAACGTGAAAAAGGGTCGTTAGTTCGTGTAGCAAAAGGAAGTAAAGCAGGAGTAAGGGGAAGATTGCCTCACCCTTTTACATATTTGGAAGACCCTAATACTGGAGAATTTTTAGGCATGGCTTTGGACGACAGCCTACAATTACGTAAATATATGTCAACAGAGGAAACTACTGAATAATAACGTATACTGACAGCGTAACGTTTGGAGCACAATATGTCAGAACCTATGAATCGCTTGTTAGTTTGTTGGCGCCTTGTTGATGGTAGAAAAACGGATGGGGTCATGTATAAAATGACTCCGTACGATGGTCCTCCAGAATACGACATGGAACTGTTGGACATTTTGGAACGGCATAAGGCTCGTCATCAAGACTACGAGAATTGGCGTGCTCTAATTTTTAGGACTGACAAAGATACAGCAAGTAAGTTAGATGCTGAAACTGCTATTAAAAATGAACTAAAGGCTCATGATATCTTCATTAAAGACTTTCGTGATGAACTAAAAGTTGATGCTTTAAAGTGTTTTAATAAACACAATAGACCTAGCAAAGGCTGTCCTGATTGGTGTGACGAGTCTAAGACAATCGGAAGAAAAGTTGGTATACCTGTTGATAAACGACAATACTTGTGCATGTATTGTCCAGCAGCCGAATACCCAACATACAAAGAACGGTTGAAACTGGGATTATACAAGTAAATGATTATTGTAACGTTTGACGTTATTGCAAACAGGGCTAAAGAGATTGGCTCAAGTCAACCAAACAACTATGGCAGAAGATTGTGGTCAATGCTTTTTGGAACTTACAATGGTCGCATTTGCTTGCTTGTTGACGGGGTAGAAACCTATCAACATCAGTTGATTATGGAGTGGTTAAAAAAAGAAAACTACAAACCAGGCTCAATTGATTTTCATTGGGAAAGCGGTCCTGACAATCGCCTTGAAAGGGTTCGTGCTTTACACGCTGTACATAGCAAAATTGATTGGTATGTAGATACAGACCCCACCGTTGTATCTAAAGTAATCGCAGACGGTATTCCAACACTATTGGTTACTATTCCATTTATTGTTCGTCCTGAATGGGAAGAACAACGTACTATAGTAGGATGGAACGAATTAACAGATAAAATTGAAGCACAAGCACTTAAAAAAGCAGAAAGGACATGGAAAGAATAATGACAAGTACATTACGAGATGACATATCAAATGGTTTTGAAGGAATGGGTGAAACCGTTTTATTGATGGACGGTTTTGAGGAAGCGTTTATTGGATATTCTCAGCGCATCAATGAACCAGTGTTGGCTGTCTACTCTTGGGAAAAAATGGTAGATATATGCATGACACGAGACGGTATGACTGATGTAGAAGCAATGGAATACATTGATTACAATTGTCTTGGCGCGTGGGTTGGAGAACAAACTCCAATCATTGTGATGCCACTGTGAAAATATACTTTGGTGGAGCAGAGAAAGGCATGTATGCCTCAATGCTGTTGTCTGCCAAAGTCTCGCGATTGGGTATTAACTTAACTCATTTTGCCATTCCTAAAAAGAAAGTTTTAAACCTTTCAGAAAAGTTCAATGGCTCTGAATTGTTAATTTATACTTCTGAAAATGACGAAGATGTAAATCGTTACGATTCATTTCTAAGAACTTACGCTGATGACTTAACTTTGGTAATTGGTAGACCAGATTACGATGGAACATGGCTTGAAAACAAGTATGTACCTATTTGGAATGATGGAGAAGATTTAGAACGCCTTAATTGGATTTGTCAAAAACATGGGCGAGTTGCTATAAGCGACAAAGCGTTGGCTAAACACCCTCACAACAGGATTAACTCCATTGCCACCAGATGGAATACGGCGATAGTTGGAATAACCTCTAAACCAGAACACATTGAAAATGTCGGTTGGGATTCCGTGTTAGTTAATTCATGGACAAGTGCAATACGTTACGGAGAAACACAAGTATGGACTGGTCATAGTTTACGTCGTTATCCTGCACAACAAAAAGAAAGTGCTCGCAAAAGACACAGGAATGATATTGAACGTCTTGGCGTGTCCTACGAACAGGTGATGGCTGACGAGGTAGATGCTGTTGGAACACTTGCCATACGTTCTTGGAAAAGTTATGAAGAGCGTGTTTTTGGGGGCTATGACCCCTCTACAACACCTCAAAGTGGTAGTGACGACGAAGTTGAAAATGGTGACATAATTATTGCCCCACACCAAACACGTACCCCCCAAAATGTGGAAAACGTAGGTACAGGTATTGTTATCCCACCTCCAGAAAAGCGGCACGAAAGTGAACGCATATTGTTACCTGTAATGGGAGTAGAAACCATAACCACTATGGGGTCTCAAACCATTGATTCTAATGGGGAATCTATAGAAATTGCCCCAGAACAAACAAACGTAATTAGGTATTCTGGAGCACTTTTAAGACAGTGCGATAATTGTTATCTCGCTTCAAAATGTCCTGCATTTAAGGAACATACAGAATGTGCTTTTAAGTTACCAATTGAAATTCGTACCAAAGACCAACTTCAGTCGGCATTGAGAGCCATGATTGAGATGCAGGTAAGTCGTGTTATGTTTGCCCGATTTGCTGAAGAGTTGGAAGGACAGGGATTAGATAGTAACCTTTCATCTGAAATGGATAGAGCGTTTGAAATGGTTGAAAAGTTTAAAGAAATAAATGATACTCGTGACATGCTTAGGTTTCAAGTTGAGGCTCGTGGGTCAAGCGGTGTATTGTCTAGGTTGTTTGGGCAAAGGGCAGCAGAGACTGCAAACCCACTATCATATGGAGGGTTGGGACCAGCAGAAACAGACGCATTCTACGATAACGTTTTAGATATAGAGGAGAGTTAGTGAGAGGGTTACCATATACTTATCAGTGTCCAAAGTGTGGAAACAAAGTATCTGTAATAAGTAATAAGTATCCACCAGTTTGTGCAAATAAAGAAGTACACTCAAGCGAATCAATAAAGATGGAGTTACAAAATGTACAAACAAAAGTTGATAACTGATGTAGGAATTGATATGGACGGTGTTGTCTACCCGTTCATGAGTGCATTTAAAAAGTACTGCATTGACGTATTGAAAGAAACAACTTTTTCAGAACCAACAAAATGGGAATTTTATAAAGATTGGGGAATTAGTGAAGACACTTTCAAAACAATGCTTATGACCGCACCAATCTCTCACCGTTTGTTTGCTTCAGAATCTCCTATGGATGGCACGGCTATAGGATGGGCTGCTTTGAGGGAAGAAGGGGTAACTATCCATGTCATTACAGCACGACCCACAACTGCGTGGTCACAAACGGCTGATTGGCTACACGACCATGGTTTAATTCCTGACCACTTACACTTTACTCACGACAAAACTATTATTACCCATGTAGCAAAAGAATACTCAGCCGCAATTGACGACCATTTGTTGTACCATCAGCAATTAGAACAGGCTGGGGCTTTTGCGGTTCTTCGCGACCATCCGTGGAATAGACAACATGATGTGAATTTTCGTGTTAGTTCGCTGTTAGACTTTGCTAGACTCGTTAAAAGTGTAAACAACAGGGAGATACCGTGGCAGAACACGAACGTGAACAAGTATTACGCGAAGCAATAACGCTAATTGTAGGAGACCGTAATATAGATTACGGCGACCCGTATGAGGACTTTAGCCTTACTGCTGACTTATGGCATAGTTATTTAACCAGAATCACAGAACGACGTGGTAATTTGGTTATTGAACCACATGATGTTGCTATCATGATGGCGTTACTTAAAGTAAGTCGTTTGTCATGGACTCCAAATAAAAAAGACCACTGGGTAGACATTGCTGGATATATCGGCTGTGGGTGGGATTGTGTTACAAGGGATAATCCCTCAACAGCAAGGTCTACCAATGAATCAATACCTAAATAACTACAATAAATTTCCTTCATCTGTACCTAAACACGTTCTTGTTCCTGAAGTAGAACGTTTAAGTGAGGCATTAAAAGCATTGCCTGCTTTGTTGCAAAATTCTAAAATGTCTTTAGAGACAATTTCTAGTTTTTGCAATTTATCATTGACAGAACTTCGTTACGATGGTTGGGAAAACCTATACGAATATATCCGTTCTCTTGAAACACAATTAGTTAATGCACAAAACAAATTAGCAACTCAAGATGAGAAAATGAGAGACTTAGTTATATTTGTTGAAAAGACTTCACAGAATATAGTTAAATTGTATAGAGAGTTTTCTATCAGAAACTCAGACGAGTAACTTATGGAGTGGCGTGAGCATGCTTTGTGCAAAGGCAAACTTGTAGACATTTGGTATCCACCACTAGAAGCAGAAAATCAAGAACAATATCACGCAGTTGCTCGTGAAGTTTGTAACATTTGTCCTGTATGGAAAGAATGTCTTAAAGATGGTATTGATGAGAATTGGGGGATGTGGGGAGGATTAACCACGCTTGAAAGAAGTGTGTTTAAAAGTAAACCAAAGAAAACTGCGCTAAGACCCCACAGCACACCAACAAGATATAGACAAGGTTGTCGTTGTCTTGAATGCGTTACAGTTCATACAAATGTTATGAAACAAAATAAAGATATTAACGTTGTACCAAATCGTGGGGATAAAGATTTTGATTTGTTTACAATTTTGTATCAACTTCTCCAATAATCTTTGCTATGCTTTAAGGTGAAGCCGTAACCAAAGATGCTCGTCATCCGAAAGTTACGGCTTCAGTTTTATCCGCCGACAAAGGAGAGTTTGTTGATACGACAATCAATATTTTCATTTATCTTATTCATCGCAACAACTACAACATCAGCAATTGGACAACAGGAATTAAATAATGGACCTGTAAAGGAAAGCAAGGAAAGCACGGTAATTGAACTACGTGATTATGCGTATAAACACCGATTAGATGAGGCAAAAACTACGACCACAACAGTAGTGGTTAAAAAAGCCAATTATGAAAATGACGAAAATAGTTGTCCTCAGTTTGAAGAACTGTTCAAACAGTACGGACTAAAGCCAGCAAAAACCTTTTCGTATATTGCTTGGCGAGAGTCTAGGTGCCGACCCAATGCGGTAAATGCCAAATGGGACGACAAAGGAAACGTGACTTGGACATTGAACAAAAATGGTTCAATTGACCGTGGCTTGTTACAAATTAACTCATCATGGAAGACAGTAGTTTCTAAGATTTGTAAATCTAACTTTAACGACATGGACGTTTTATACGATTTAGACTGCAACTTGAAGGTTGCCAAATATCTTTTTGACAATGGTGGATTAGGTCATTGGGGCATGTAACATTGTAGTCAAGTTAACAAAACGACCACATAGGAGAATAAAATGGTTAATCAAATCGTAGATGTAGACAATCTTTGCGGTACAGCAGAGGCTGCCGCTGTTCTTGGAGTATTGAAACAACGTATTCACACGTTGCGAAAACGACCAGACTTCCCGCAGCCAATTGTTGTCCTCGCCGCAACACCTCTTTGGGACAAAACCGCCCTTCTTGCATTTAAAGACGGTTGGAAAAAGACGACCACACAAGAAGTAACTATTACAGAATAATGCGTATTGGGATTGTTTCGGGAGACCGAATACATCCTGCAAAATCGCCCGATGGACAAGCGCATTGGGGAGGCGCTGGTTGGGTTCGTCTAGGTCAATACTTGCCACATCTTGGCAACAGCGTGGTTCTTGGAACTTTAGTATGGCATCGCACACATTTTAAAGTTCTTGATGACGCTCGCGAAATGCACGATGTAGATGTGATAATCATGCAACGTTTAATGCATGATGGTTTAACAAACCACATTCAGTTGGCTAAAAAAGAAGGACAGATAGTTATTAATGATGTAGACGATTGGTACTGGGGACTTGACCCAAGTAACAGTGCTTGGAAAGCATCTCACCCAAAGCACAATAAAAAAGAAAACACTGACTTTTATAGAAAAATAATTGGCGCAAGTACTCTTGTAACCACATCTACACCTTTTTTGTATGAAAAGATGAAAGAATGGAATAAAAACGTATTGTTGTTACCAAACACCGTAGATACCAAAGCATTTAAAAAACACGACCACACAAAAAATGATTATGTAGTTATAGGTTGGGCTGGTTCTACTGCTCATAGAAGTAAAGATTTACAAGTTCTTTGTGGAATTTTTCCTTTAACTACGACCACACAGATTTCATACTTACATGCTGGTCATTATGACGGTTCTCCACATTTCGCAGATGAAATAGGATTACCAAAAGAAAAAGTTAAAACTCTGCCCATTTGTGACCCAGAGCATTATCCAGAGATGTTTCAAATGGACATTGGAATTGCGCCTTTGCGAGACTTTCCGTTTAATCACGCAAAATCTGAAATAAAACTATTGGAATACTCAGCAAGTGGTATTCCGTGGGTTGCTTCAGCCTTGCCTTCGTATACGTCTCTTGTCAAAGAGTTTGGTATGGGGCGCACTGCTAAACGTACCCATGACTGGATACGAAACTTAAAACAACTTGTCGGCTCTCGTTCTTTGAGACAGGAGGAAGGAGAACGTTTATACGAGTTGGTCAAAAAACGTGACGTATCTATTGGTGGTGCGAGGTGGCGAGAAGTGTTGGAGAACCTTCAGTCTTATATGTGACCAACGTCACTTTTATACTCTTGATGACGAGACAACCCATTTGTTAATGTGGGATTAGGACACAGAAAGGGGTTACGTCATGTCTAATCTTGCGATACTTACAAAACAACAAGTTCAAATTAAAGAAGCACTTAAACTTCGTAGTGCGCCTTTAGGTCTACTGGAAACAGACGTGGACGATTGGATTAAAGCCAACTCCTTAGATGAACTTACTTACAATAGTGCCACTGACTTGTTGGACTACTTGGAGGTTTTGCCAGTTACTCGCCTTGCCTCACAAGCACACTTGCCAATGAAGGCAAGCCGTATTCTCGTAAACAAGCGTAAAGACAACTGTACTCTCTGTGGAGAGCCAGTCTTGTCGGGCTTAGGACTACACGTGTTTCATGACGCTAGTTGGCACACATATCACAACAGCCAAGATTGCCCTGCTGTCACTGAACTGCCTGAATTGAAATGGGATAGTGCGTCTTTGATGACAGACTTGGAAATGTTTGTCTTTGGCTTAGAGCGCATGCCAAGTATTGTTTCAATGTCACCTGAGTTATTGGAACTGTCAAAAGCACAGGACGCAAACTTGTCATTTGACTTAGACCTTCCATTGCTTCCGTTTCAACGCGCTGGAGTTAAGTATGCGTTGGAAACAAGGCGAGTGTTGCTCGCAGACAGCATGGGCTTGGGCAAAACATGTCAAGGCATTGCCCTTGCTCTTGATACAAAAATGCGTAATGGTAAAACTGTTGTCGTAGTGCCTCCACACCTTCGCCTTCAATGGATTAAAGAGTGTCGCCGTTTTGCGCCAAAGTTAATGGTGGCGACAGTTACTGGACGCAAGCCATACTCTCTGCCAAAACATGACGTGTTGGTCATTGGTGACAGTGTGGTCAATTCGTGGGCACAAAAGTTGGCTGGCAAGTTTGACACTTTGATTGTGGACGAAGCACACAGTATCAAAAACGAAAAGGCTGGACGTACCAAAGGAGTTCGTTATCTTGCCAATAGTATTCCTACTAATGGCATTATTGCCCTCATGTCGGGCACTCTGACGCCTAATCGTCCAAGCGAGTTGCTTAGTCCATTAAAGATTATTGGACGTTTGGACAACGTGTTTGGTTCTCGCAAAGAGTTCTTAGTCAAGTATTGTGACTATCAACTATTGCCAAGTGGTTTTCCAAATCGCAATGGCGCGAGCAATACGACAGAGTTAAATACTATTTTGCGTGGAACTTGTATGGTACGCAGGCGCAAAGAGGACGTACTCAAAGACCTTCCACTAAAACGCCGTGCCCAAATTGACGTGGAACTACAAGAAGCAGAGATGTCTGTGTATCGCACTGCTGAACGAGACTTCTTGAAATGGGTTTTGGAAACTTACGGTAAAGACGCACATGAACGCGCTGGCAAGGCTGAAGTAATTACGCGCATGAACAAGTTGCGAGAAATCTTGGGTATCGCGAAGGTACGCACAGTTGTTGAACATATTAACTCTCTGTTGAGTGAGGGAGAGCAAGTAGTGGTGTTTGGTTATCACCGCAAAGTGTTGGACGCTCTTAAAGAAAAGTTGAAAGAGCATGGAGTTGTAATGGTGGCTGGTGGTTCTACGCCTGAAGCCAAACAACGCTACGTAGAAATGTTTAATAACAAACAAGCAAAGGTGTTTATTGGGCAGTACGAGAGTGCTGGCAGTGGATTGAACTTGACTTCAGCCTCGCACGTGGTACTCGCAGAAATGCCATACAGTCCCTCAACTGGACAACAAGCAGAGGATAGGTGTCACAGGATTGGTCAGGTCAATCCAGTGGTCTCGTGGTGGATTACCGCAGTTGATAACGATAATCACACTATTGACATGAGGTTGTGGGACTTGTTGAACAACAAGGCTGAGGTTACTTCGGCAATCATGGACGGTTGGGCAGAGAACCTTAACGCAGACGCAGGCACTGTGACAGCACAACTGTTAAAAGACATGCTTAAAGACTTCAGGTAAGCCTTAAATACAGGGTACTTGATGACGACAATGACACTATGTTAGTGTTACTAATAACAACCAAAGGAGAAACAAAATGAGTAAAGAAACTTATGAATGGTTAAACAAGTATTGCCTTATTGGGTATACGGGACAACGTGGTAATGCTTGGCACTACCGCAAAGACGTACAAAGTGATGAACCTAATCATTACGAAAACGCAATTCCAGTTGATGACGTTATCAGGCGTCTGTTTTCGTGGGAAGCACAAGAAGCACCAGTGTTTGTCAAATGGAATGACAACTACCGACTAGAAACTGACCGCAAAGCCATTGTTCGTTCTGACAACGGAGATGTGCTTGGCATGTTCAAAGATAGTTACGCTATTCACCAATACAAAGAGTGGCTCATTGAAAGTGTTTCGCACTTGTTAGATGATGACCTAAACATTGGAAGCGCAGGTATCTTAAAAAATGGTGCTATCAGTTTTGTCAGTGTTGAAATGCCTGAGACCATTAAAGTTCTTGACGGGTTTTCAGTACGACCTATGTTGCTCGCAACTACAAGTCACAACGGGTCAATCAGCACAACCTTCAAACAAGTAAGCACACGTGTTGAGTGTGACAACTTGTTGGCTCGTGCGCTGAGTGAAAAGACAGAGGAGTTCCGCGCTCGTCACAGCAAGAACAGCAACTTCCGTTTACAAAGTGTGCGTGACGCTCTTGGTTTCGTACACCAAATGACAGACGACATTGTTGCTGAAGTGACCAAGTACGTCAATATCAAAGTATCTGACCGCGAATGGCAGGCAATCGTTGAAAAACTTATGCCAGTCAATACTGACGCAAATGTGGCAAAGCAAGCAATCTCACGTGTTGAGAACAAACAAGAGCGTATTAAAGAGTTGTATCGCAATGACCCACGTGTTGCCCCGTTTCAGGGAACAGCACTGGGAGTAATCCAAGCCTTCAACACTTTTAATCAACACTTGGTAGGAAAAGATGAGAACCGTGTTGAACGTAACATGATGAACGCACTCACAGGCAAGGTCACAGTACAAGACCGTTCGGTCATGGAAGCGATTGACAAGTTGGTTTTATTGTGACCGACACAAGCCAAATTACTTGGCAGATAGAAGCAAAGTGCGCGGGGAAACCCGCGTCTTTGTTTTTCTTTGAAGTAGGTGCTGGAGGTTCGCACAAGTATTCCAAAATGTACAAAGAGGCTCGCAGTATTTGTATGAGTTGTGGAGTAGCCAAGAAGTGTTATGACTTCGCGGTAAACAACAACGAGGAGTACGGAGTGTGGGGAGGAGTGAACTTTGCTCAACGCTATAAATACGGTAAGAAGCACCGCGCAAACTTAATTAACAAACAGCATGAGGACTTCATGAAGGAATACGGAGAACAATAAATTAAGCACTTGGAGACGAGAGCCTCCATTTGTTAAAGTTACATTAAAGACACCATAGGAGGTAGTCATGAGTAATAACACATTAGAAAAAAGCAATGTAGTTTTCGCAGAGAAATACGTGGGAGAAGGAAAGTATGTCAAAACATACAACCGTTATCGCATTATCAAAACGTGGAAAAAAAGCACTTTACTTATTAAAGTAAATACAGCAACACGCAATGGCTGGATTGTCACTCACTGGACAACACATGCTGGTTTCTTTCCTTCAGCACTTCTTGTCAAAACTTATCTGTGCGACACAGACGAGGCAGTGTGACCAAGTATTCTGCCCACTTAAAGCGTTGGGACGTTTTGGATTGGTTCAACACGTTGTTAATTCGTATGTCTATGACATATAACGAAAAAGAACGTTTGATGTTGTTTTCAGAGATTGGAAACATTACAGACCAATATCCTGAGTTTCGTCCCTACGCTCGCAAGGCAGGAGTTCCTCGCATATTGCCCGACAATTACCCAAGCACCATAGGAGACACTTATGAAACTGTCACGCAAATCAACTCCTAAAAACTACTTTCGCTGGACTGTCAAATGGGTAAATGCCTATACTGACGCAAATGTAAAAACAGCAGAGGAAGCAGTTGTGGAGGCTCTAGGAGACCTAGAGGACGCAATCAAGAATGTTGGTTTTGGAACTAACCACTTTGTTGTTACAGATAATGACACTGGTGACGTAGTAGTCATTAGTTCTGACGTTGCGTTAGACAAAGTTAATCAAATTAACACTATTATCAACGTAGACCAAAGCGTAACGTATGCGCCAAGCGTAACAATTAACCTTAAAGAAGGGAAAAAGAAATGATTACTCGCTATGTGTTACACCTTACGTGTACCAAAGATAATCCTGACGGTACTCCGCGCAGGCTACAAGTTGTGTACTTGTCGGCAGGTGGTAGCAATGTCATTGCCGATAACAAACAACCAACGCACAAAATTACTATTGTGTTAGAAGGAAAACAATGTCCAGTGGAAGCACCAAAGGACGCACACTCTTTCATAGTCACTCCAACTTCATATAACGAATGGTTGGAGAAAGTAGAAAACCAATACCCACGAAACAAATGGAATAACAATTAAAAAAGGAGAATAAAATGCCAAACCATTGTACAAACAACTTAACAATCAAAGGAAACGAAACAGAAGTTAAACGTTTTCGCGAAGCAATTACAAAACCAGTAGAAGGACGAAAATCAAGTAGTGGTGAGTTTGCGATATTACACAATTTGTATCCATGCCCTATTGAGTTAGAGGAAACACCTAGCATTTTCTTTATGAATAATGATGAAGCAGAACAAAAACAACAAAAACTATATGAAGCAAACATTGAGAAGTTTGGTTCTCCACATGCCTACGATTGGAAGTGTGAAAAATGGGGAACTAAGTGGGGAGACTATGACGGTTTCATTACTTGTGATGTAGAGCCACGAGACAACGGTATGTATTTTATGTCATTAGAGTTTTTGTCAGCATGGTCTCCTCCAACCGCAGGGATTGAATACGTTTCATTGTTTTATCCAACTTTAGAGTTTGTGCTTACCTTTGAGGAAGGTGGCATGGGTTTTATTGGTGGTGTTTCAATTAAAAATGGTGAGACAGTGGCAGAACGTTGGGCAGAATATCCACAGTCTGATTACAGTGACAACATGACTGATGAACAACGTGACGAAATGTATGAAAAACAACATGACAGCCTTCTAGAACTAATGGACGAAATCACTGAGGAACTGGCGGTTAGTTTCTAATGTCAAAGACAACAATTACAAAACAAGAATTAAATGACCTTAAAAAATGGTCACGAGGATACGTCCAAGCCTTGTTAAATCACGACAAGATTTACGAAGGATATGACGAGTTTTATAGTTATGGAACTTATTGGGACGTCAATATACATGCTGTTGGAGAACCTAACACAATTCACGTAGTTGCTTACGCTCAAATTATGCGCGAGGACGGTTTCATGGAGACAGACACGTCTTGTTGGATTGAAGTACAACAGTACAACTTTGCTGGACAACCTTTGACAATGAATGAACACAAAAGTTCAAACGTTGATATGGTTTTGGTAGATGTACCGCGATTGTACGCATGGAGTGACCGCCAACAATACCCAACAACAATGACTTTGTTCTTAGACATTATTGGTTGGAGTGATGAATACTTTGGTGGCAAATCAAAAGAACCAATGCCTGAATTGGGGTACTTGGAGGCTGACCTTCTTGGATTGGCTCTTGTGGAATACTCAAACAACACGGAAAAAGTTTATGAGTATCTGTCAAGCACCTTGTTACACAACCAATTAACCATACCATTTGATGACAACAACTCTTAAATGTTAGTGTTAGGACATGGACGAATTAAAACTTATTCACGACACATTACTTGAAAACATTGGTGAAACGTGTGATATTCACACATACAGCACTGTTTACGAGGATTGTTACATACTTGAAGTAACTGACGACACTGTACTGATTGAAGCGTACAGCGAAGTAAAAAGCGGTATGCGAGAGTTCTTGTTGCCTATTGACACTATACAAAGCGTAGGGCAGTCATGAATATCAAAGACGTCAAAAATGCCATGAATGTCCTCAAAGACAGGTACAACAAAAAAGCAGAACAAATTGAACTAGTTATTGCTTGGTGGGACAAAGAATGGTTTGAACTGATGTTGGACACTAATTTGTCAGATGAGGAGTGGTGGGACATTGCCATTGTTGCTGAGGGAGTTATTGAAAATAGTGATATTGGTCAATACATGATGACTGAAGCACTTGAAACGTTAAAACAATTAAGGGAAAAAGGAGATAAATGACATGGGCGCAGACTTTATATTTTCAATTAACGAAATTAAACTAACCAAAGAGGAAGCGTATAAAAAGGCTAATGATTGTGCCTTTAATTCTAGGCAAGAAACTATAAACAGGCTTGTAGACGAGTGCGGTTGTTATCATTTGTCTGACGATACTACTTCGTCAGAGGTTTACAAGTATTTGATTGAGTGCTTAGACAATGTTTACAATTACCAATCGTTTCGTGACTGTAGTTATTTTATTATTGACGGAACACGCAAGTTTGCTATTACTGGAGGAATGTCTTGGGGAGACGCGCCAACCAATTCCTATGAAAGTTTCAACGTGTGTGAAACTTTGGGATTGACTGAATAAGTGACTTGGTGACGAGAACAGCCGAGTGATATAGTTCAAATAAGGACAACAAACAAGGAGGACAAAATGGGATTAGACCAATATATGTACGCAGAGAAGTATTACTCTCAATACACTTGCGACACTGACAAGAAACGAGAGGACTTTGACAAGATTGTTGAGACCGTTGAGGCAGTTGATTATCTTGACCCAATGTATTCAAGTGCCCTTGTTCGCGTCAAAGTAGCGCAGTGGCGCAAAGCCAACCAAATACACGGTTGGTTCGTGAACAACTGCCAAAACGGAGAGGACGACTGTAGGGACAGTTATGTGGACATGGAAAAACTACAAGAATTAAAAAACTTGTGTGAACAAGTATTAGCCTCTCCTTCAAACGCTAACGACATTTTGCCAGTGACCGCAGGTTTCTTTTTTGGCTCAAATGAGTATGACGAGTATTATTTTGAGGAATTAAAAGACACCATTAAAATCATTGAAAAACTTGAAAAAATGGGAAGCGAGTGGTCATTTGTATACTCGTCCTCGTGGTGACATGGAGGAGAATATAACATACAACGTTACTTTTGTTGGAAAGTACATGTGCCTGACAACAACAGTCTCGTCTAAAGACGAGGAGAGCGCAGTTGCTGACGCAATGGAACTTATCAACGAGTATTACGGTTGGGACTTGACAGAAGCCAAAATAATTGACATACAAACAGAAGGGCTATAAAACATGACAACAATTTGTGACGCTGTAGAAGTATGGGAAAAATACTACAAACCAGTAATGAATATGTTTTTGACAGATGATGAAACTCAGTTGTTTGAAACATATGGTGAGGAATACGAGTTTGTATCCAAGTCGCCTGAGAACAACGTATGGACGTGGGTAGACGGTTCTGACGGTACATATATTGTTTCAGGACTACGATTAGTCAATCGCATTGGATACTTTGTGACTGAGGAGAAGTGGCAATCGCCTATGGTAGTACCGTATGAAAAGTACGAGAAAAATGTATGAGTGAAGCAGAACTACTTAACAAAATAAACTATGTTCATTGCGTTTTTCAAGAATTAGAGACTTTTGGTATTCCTCTACCTATGGGAGATTACAACCTTATGTATAGTTATTTGGAGGAAATCATGGAGTTTGTATATGAGGAAGTTAAATGATTAAGTTTGAGGAAATAGTGTATTCAGTGTGGGTAGGTGGAGGAGAAGTAAACGACCACTACATTACCGACCACAGGACAGCACAAGAACTCGCTGACGAGTATCGGTCACAAGGCTATGATGACGTAGAGATAACTTTTATGTGGCGACCACATGACTAACGACCACGACAATATCGTGTGCTGGTGGTGTGCCAAGCACGACCACTCTAATTTGGTGACAAGCGATTGACAGTGTTATAGTTTCATTAGGAGGTAACTTATGACAACAAAAACGACCACAAAAGATTACAAAACGTTTATCAAAGAAGTTCTTGATATAACTAACAACTGCGAAGGCTCAGGATTAGTTTCTGAAATTAACCTGATTGCCACTGAGTACGAGGACTATCTATCCACTACTCCAGTGCCAGTCAATGTCGCAAAATGGGTAAATGAACTATTCATGCTCATTGACAACTGCGAAGGCTCAGAACTACAGCGCGAGTTAATCTCACTCAAATCACCAATCTGACAGGAGGCACAGTGATATACATTGACAAGAACAATGGCTCATGGGGTAGTTGTACATTTAAGTCCATTGCCTTCATTGACGACAGTCAGTGGACGCAAGACGACTTTAATGAGATAGCGAACTGGAACGACACAATGGTCATTGAGTACGCCGAGTTGTTTGACCAATATGGATACGTGCCTAATTACGTACCTCCTTCTCCTACTGAGTGGGCAACCGCAGACTATCAGACGAGTACCCTTCTTTGACAAGTCGCGTCACTTGGTGACGACATTACTACTGTGTTAGTCTGTGTTTAAGGCAGAGGTTCGCAATGATAAACGAGTAAGAGTGTCGTAGTCGCCACCACCTCTGCCGATTACACAACACAACACAACGAAGGACAACACAATGGACACAATTACTAATGGCAAAGAGGTCACTCGCAACAAGGTAGTTTATACCTTTGACGAGTTATCGGACAAGGCGAAGGACAAGGTAATTGAATTAGAACGTGAAATGGCATATCAGTTCGTAGACGCTACCAACGATATCTGTGAAGGTATCCAACACCACGTGTTACACACACTCGCAGACAACGCAGGAGACGATTGGCACAAGCACTTCACCAAATTAGAAGTGGAATACTCCTTGTCATGGCGTCAGGGAGACGGAGTTGCCTTCTACGGGTATATCTATCGCAACGAAGCACCTGAACTCAACTGGGCAGAAGGAATTGAGTACGTGACACTTACTCGCAATCACTGGGGTAGTCGTTACACGCACAAGAATTGTTTTGACGTAGAGTTCTTTAATGAGGACGGAGACACAATCGGTAGTGACGGAGGCTCGCGCAATGACATTGTGCTGTACCTCAATGAGGACATGAAGCCCACACTCTGTGGCACGTCAGACAAGGACAATATGACCAAAGACCAACTGGCAATGTGGCAATCCATGACCGATATCATGAACGACTTGCGCCAACTCTGTGTGACAAGCGAGCGCGTAGGCTATGAGGTTATTGAGAACCTCACTAGTCAGGAGACCGTACTGGAGGGCATTAAGTACGACACCATGCCACGCAAGTATGACGCCAACGGAGAGCAGGTAGAGCCTCTGTGGTGGGAGGAAGCATGAACTCCTCAGATATCGCAAAGGTTCTGACGACCAAT
>Ga0209358_10001359_pt1 | contig 19569 bp, 18 predicted proteins | sample LauGreFa1BDMLBSN_2_FD_187574 | JGI IMG/M metagenome (GOLD analysis project Ga0209358, IMG submission 187574) | Freshwater lake microbial communities from Lake Michigan, USA - Fa13.BD.MLB.SN (SPAdes) (version 2) | ecosystem: Environmental > Aquatic > Freshwater > Lake | place: Lake Michigan, USA...
CAATCATTCATACATTTTTCATGAAATACATGGTTACATTCTAATTCTGTTTTCCTTTTTCTACCAAGTGGTTCTTGGCATATAGCACATAGTTCTGCTTCTTTTTTTGATGTTTTTGGTGTTTTATGCGATTTTTGTAATTTTTTTGATGTTGTATTGCGTCCCATTATATATTGTATTCATAAAAAACAGTCATGGTTTAACTATTACCATTCAAAATTATTCGTCTGTGAATAAACGCACAGATTCCGGCGATAATTTGTGAGCTTGAATAATATCTTCTTGTGTGGCCAAACATAGAGGCGGCGGCATGTCGTCATTTGTAGCGCCATCGCCGTCGGCATCATGGACAACCTGAATCGGCGAATCCGGAACCACATCATCATCTAAAATGATGTATTTCTTCGCACCAATCTCAATGACCCTGTGTGGAAATGTATATATAATATGTTTTTCCGGATTGTTGGTGCGAGCATATTTGCCCTGTTGAAAGTAATAGTATTGCCCTTCATGCTCAACTTCATCCCAGAATGGCATGAGCAAAAGCTGGTGTTCAACGGGTCCGACCAGATTACATTCGCGATATATCATTTTTCGTATTTTTTCATTATCTTCTTCTAAAATGCCGATTTGGTTGATGACGTCATCCATCATATAACACATTTCCGCCTCATTCAGTTCGCCGCTTTCAATCTTGATGCCGATTTTTTCTTCAATGTATCTCACTATTCTAAATGACATGTCCGGATTTTTTGCCATTGTTATAAATATATCTCGCAAGTTGATATTATTATTTTGATTGGAAACGCCATAGATATAATCAAACGTATAAATCTCATTTTCAATCTTGAACTGTTCCAGCAACCGTATTATTATTTTTCCAATTCGACTATTTGCAAGGTCTTCCAATGTCAATGTATTTGCGGGATTTGAATGTGTTTTTATTTTTACTATATAATATTTGTTGTTGATATTATACCACGTGTATCCTTTTCTTGGCGCGGGTATTGATGAAATCTCGTAGAAGTATCCAATACGAAAATAGTGATAATTTCCCGCGCTGTCGACAATTTCTGTCCATTTTGCGTGAGGTTCGCGTTTATTGGTGGGTCCAATGTAGTTTTCTTGGGGGGCGTTCATTTTTGAGAGTGTAATATATTGTTGTTTTATATTTTCATTCAAATTACAAAATAGTTTTCAATTTTTTGTTATTTGCGTTAAAAAAGGCATTTTGCCTAATTGGGGGTATATATATATGTGTTTTGTATTGAAATATATGTAATTTGTGTTTGTTTTTTTTGTTTTTTTTAAAATATATGTGATTTGTGTTTGTTTTTTTTGTTGTTTTAAAATATATGTAATTTGTGTTTGTTTTTTTTGTTTTTTTAAAATATATGTAATTATGTGTTTGTTTTGAAATATATGTAATTATGCGTTTGTTTTGAAATATATGTAATTATATGTGTGTTTATACGATTGTATAACTTACCTCTATTTTCTTGGAATTAGTATTCGCTACCGCAGTGGCTGCCGTCGTCGTCGTCGCTCCATAATCTTTCATCATCTTCGCGATATCCATCATCCTCGCGATACCCATCATCTGAACTACAGTCGTCATAGTGATCATCGTAGTAGTAGTCAGCATCGCGCTCAGTGTATTCGATTGAGTTAGCAGCACAATAAGCAGCACGGTGAGCATCAGCACGTTCGGCAGCAGCACGATATGCAGCAACAACACTTGCGAAATTACCCCAATCAGTTTCCTGATTTGGATCGGACATGATATTTGAGTAATTCTGGGCAAAGTTGTTGTCGTAGTAGCGACCATTTACATCAGACATACTTATGAACTCTTGTTCCATATATCTTTGGTAACAGAATTCATCGTCAAGGTCGACTTCTTCATGTTCAATACCATAAGTCAAATTGTTGAACAAGCGTAATCCTCTCAACATATCATCTTCGTAAATTGCGACGTTGACTGACATTTTGTGGTGGGGTAAATAACTGGTTTTGGTAAATAACGTTTATTAAATATAATAATACTATTGATAATATATAATCATTAAATTGTGGTTCAATTTAATGATTATATATTATGTTTTATGTTTTCCATTTTTCCATAAAAAAGATTTCAATTTTTCGGAGATAAACCAGAATGGTTTATCTCAAATAAACCCCATTACCTCCAAAATATAAATATTTTGTCGTTCAGCAATTTTTCAGATGCCCCCCCCCGAAGGGGGCATACAAAAAACACCCTATATAATTTGTAATTAAAATGTACCATTTTAATCCCAAATCATATATGCAATTTTTCAACCCAAACCACGGTTTTCAGATGCCCTCTCCAAGGGGTGGGGAAGAGACAAAAAAAACACCATATATAATTTGTCATCATTACGTTAAAAAAGGCATTTTGCCAGGGGGGTTTATGTTATGCGTTTGAAATATATGTTATGCGTTTGAAATATATGTTATGCGTTTGAAATATATGTTATGCGTTTGAAATATATGTTATGCGTTTGGATACATACCTCTATTTTACTAAAATCCGCATTAGCGACCGTAGTGGCTGTCGTTGTCATCGTCGCTCCATAAACTTTCTTCATCGTCGCGATATCGATCACTAAAACTATACTCTTCATAGTTATCATCATATTGATGATCATAGTGGTCAGCATCGCGCTCAATGTCATCTTTTAATATGGCAGCACGATAATCACCAGCAACACTTGCGAAATTATCCCATTCAGTTTCTTGGTCTGGAATTGACTGATTCTGGGTGAGAGCATCATGATCTGCGTCACGTTCGGCAGCAGCATTTGCGACATTATCCCAATATTGCCAATTTGGTTCTTGATCCGCATTTCCCTGATTCTCGGTAGAGTTGTCATTGGTTTGGTCGATAACATTTAAATCAGCGATATCCATGGCTTCTTGTTCTAGATATGCTTGGTAAAATTTCTCATCATCAATGTCGGCCAGTTCATGTTCAATGCCATCACTCAGATTGTGAAACATGCGAAATCCTCTCAACATATCATCTTCGTGAATCGCTGCGTCGACTGAATCGGTGATGGACCCGTCGTCTTCATACTCGCTTTGTTCTACGTCAACTTCCTCGGCCATTGCTGTTCGGCAATAAGGGCAACCGAATCCATTGTGTGCGACATTTGTCATCAAGCAGCTGCAGTGGAACGTGTGTCCACATTCGGTAATAACAATGTTTTTGGTGGTTACAATGACTTCCATACAGATTGGGCACTCTGTCGATAGCACAGGATCTGGCAAAGGAACTGATTCTACGACTTTGGTGTTGACTGCCAAGAAATTGGCAAAACTTTCTTCAAGGGTTCTAACTGACATTTTGTGGGTAGAGAAATAACTGGTTTTGGTAAATAACGTTTATTAAATATAATAATACTATTGATAATATATAATCATTAAATTGTGGTTCAATGATTATATATTATGTTTTATGTTTTCCATTTTTTCAGAAAAAAGATTTCAATTTTTTGATGTGAATCTATAAGATTCACATCAAAAAACACCCTATATAATTTGTAATTAAAATGTACCATTTTAATCCCAAATCATATATGCAATTTTTCAAATGCCCCCTTCGGGGCATACAAAAAAACCATTTGTTTTGCTGATAAACCTTTTGTTTTGCTAATAAACAATATACAAACATATTATACAATCCTCTATAATGGATTTGGCATCTGCAATAATAATTGGTTCCGCATTACCGGTCGGGATGTTTTTCTCTATAATGGTTATTTCAAAGTGCGCAAAATATATTTACAAAAGCATGTGTAAATAATAAAACAACGTAAAACTACTTAAATGTTTATTATCTATTATACCAGTAAATGACAAGTCAATCAATAACACGTTCACTAGTTGAATTAAAAACACTGGATAATCGTATTTTAAAAAACATCGAAAACACATCATTCACATCATTCAAGACCAAGTCGCGCAACAGTGGATTGACCAGCGATGATTTTCGCAAGAATGCCACCGCCAATTTTGATTCAATTTGCGATTTGATAATTCGTCGCGATAAGATTAAGAACGCCATCGTGTTATCCAACTCAACTACAATTGTGGAAGTGGCCGGAAGAAAGATGCCGGTTTCCCAAGCAATTGAGTTCAAACACACAATTCAATATAAGCGCGAATTAGTTGCAAAGTTGAGAGACCAGCGTCAGATTGTGACGATTGAGAGCGAGAATCATCGCAATCGTGTCCAGTCCAAGATTGACGAGAATATTCGCATTATTTGCGGAAAGGACGCAAAGGCGGATGCTCAATCAATCCAGACGATTTCCGATGGAATAACCAAGAACGACCCGATTGAAATATTTGACCCCCTTGGAATTGACAAAATCATTGCCGATTTGGAGACGGAGATTGAGGACTTTTCAGCAAATATTGATTTTGTCTTGTCTGAATCCAACGCAATTACTCAAATTGTTGTTTAAATGCTCAAGTGCCCCACTATAACGAAACTATTTGAACATCAATGGCGACTGGTATTCTCGCGACAATATTGTGATTGTTTTTCACCAAACCCGCATAGAAAATATGTGAATGGTGTAAGAAAATGAAAGCGATATTGTTAGAATACTTTGACATCGAATCAAACCAACATTATAATAATATATTTTCGACAAATATATATGTGAAACTCAAAGTTAAAAAGTCAACCTTCAACATTCAACCATAAAAGATTCTTTATTCAAACTATTACTTTTTAACGATAAATACCCCGCCCAATAATTATAGATAATATGGCATTGGTGCGGGTTAAAGATTATGAAATCCACGGTCATGGTAAAAAAACGCATACATTTATTGTGTAAATGGTACCACGTGGCTGTTATATTGGGGCGCAAATAAAAACAAATCACCTTTGTTTTTATTCTACTTTACTTGTCATCTGACTTTTTACCGCAAAACACAAAAAACTGGTATTTAGTTTCATTTGTTTTTGAAACATATACTTCACTCTCATGTTCAATATTGTATTCATTGATTAATTCACTCATTGTGAGAGGAAAATACGCATATACATCATCATACTCATTTACCGGTGTATTTTTGTATACAAATGTCACAAACAGTCGACCACAATGTGGCAAGAGTTCGCGGTAGATTTCTCCGCCGCCAATGACAAATGCTTGTTTTTGTTCATCTAATGAAAAAACGTCTTCCATTTTGATATATTTCTCGGCAATTATATTGGCCTCTCTTTCTAGCGCAAAATTGTGTAAATTGGCGTCGCGTGTCACTACCAAATTGGTTCTACCTGGCAAAGGCGCCTGATTGGGTAAACTGGCAAACGTCTTGCGACCCATAATAATTGTTTTTCCCATGGTTTTTTCGCGGAAATACGCCATGTCTTCCGGTATTCGCCATGGCAATGTATCATTGATTCCGATTAATCCCATGGAGTTCATCGCAACAATTAGATCGAGCATGTTCTATAATAGAGGATAATCGACATTCTTTTATTACTTTTGATAATGTAATAAAAATTGCGACACAATATAGTGTAACTGAATGAAAACCATCACACTAAAATTGCCTGAAACATATGTTGTACCGGTCGCTTTATTTGAGCTTGGTCCCGACGAAGTCGGGGCTGTTATAACAATTGGTGTTGAATCTGTGCTCGCCGGTCAGCAAAATGCGCTGCTCCTCTCTGAAACTACGGTTGAAACCCGGATTCGCGAAACTTATGAATCCCGAATCCAGCAATTAATGGGTCAAATTGCTGAACAAGAGAGGCAGCGCAAATGCGACCAAGAATACTTCCTCTCTCAACAAACACAATTCAAAGAAGTTTTCTACAAGGATATTGATAAGTTGCGCGAAGGTATTGTAGAACGCGATGTCCGGATTAAGACCATGGAATTGGCAAAACGCGACGAAATTGGGCGCGAAATCGCCGAAATGCGGGAACGCACGACCGCCATAATTGGCGAAAAAGAGCGGTCTCTCGAGAGTTACCGCCAGACATTTGAGCGCGGTTTGAGTAGTTTGCGACTCACAACGAGTGCCAAAGGCGACGTCGGCGAACGCATGTTCAGCCAGTTTGCCGAGCAGGCATTTGCGGACTTTGATGGATTCGCCATCGAGAACAAGAGTTGTATTGGCGGTCAAGGCGATTACCATCTGTTTTTCAAGGATTTTAATGTGTTGGCGGATGCGAAGCTGTATACCAATAAGGTTGGCGCACAACAGAGGACCAAAATCATCGGGGATTTGAAACGCAACCCGCATATCAGGTTTGCATGGTTAGTTTCGATGAATACGAAAATCGACCGGTGGGACCGCGGCCCCGTGATGTTCGAACCCATCGAGGGAAATCGCTATATTTGCCATATTAATGAGCTCGTCGAACAGAGCAATCCCGCGGCATTCTTGAAATCGGTGTGGTTTGTGTGCTCCATTATCAACGAGTATTTGGTGAAAGAAGATGCAGGTGAAGCGGATGAACTCCGCTACAAAGACATTCATTTGCGGTCTCTCGAGAAGTTTCGCGCGATGCGAAAGACGGTGGCGGAACTGAAACAGGTGATTACGACCCTGGGGTCGATAAAAGAACGGCTCGATTCGTCTATCTCCGATTTGTTGCGCGATGAAGTGCCGACCTTGATGGAGGCACAAAACCAGATGCTCATGACGTGGCTCCAGACTAATATTGAGTATGTTGGTGGCGATGATGCCGCGCAAATCAAATCGACGGATATGTGGTACAAGTTTCGGCGAGACAATTCGGCGACGCTCGGTGATTTCACGCCGGAGAAGTTTCGCGACGGGTTGTGCGTTTGTTTGCCGGAAGAACAGTTGATACGGGGCAAAGGGTCAATTGTGGTGAAACGAGTGCGCTGGATAGGGTCAAACGGCACGACAACCATTAAAATTGCGCCAATATAACAATCTAAAACAAAATAGAGGTTTTTTACGAATGAAGTCTAATGAATACTACTGGGATTCTGAGACGGATATTGAGCCATTTTGAAACGGGTATTCCGATGATTGATTATATGATTTTTGCGGGGCTGGCATCGGCAGTAACTTGGGTTTTCAACTGGTTTTGTGACAATATGAACTTCAAATCCACGCTGCGATATATTTATTATCATTATTTCACGTGTCAAAATATTGTGTCATATGAAGGTAAAATATCAACCAATTTTGACCGATATTCTTCAAGGCTGTGTCAAACCTCTGTATTCAGCGAGCATTTTCGCGCATTGTGGGATTATATTATACGCAACGTAGACACGAATACGACCATTCGCGAAATCAAAGAATACATTATATCGGACAAAACTACATCGGTTGCTCACGACAAAAATATGTACATCGTGAATCAATTAAACCGGTTTGTCATTTCAGAGAAGCACGGCATTTACGCCGTCACCTATTTGTACAACAACAGTCAAAATGATGGGAATGACAACTCGCAAATGTCGACAAAAACATCGGGCGCAAAGACGGAATATATCGTGATTGACCTGTTTTCAAGCAAATCCAGTATCCAAGAAATCAAGGCATTTGTAGAAGATATTACGCGGGACTATTTGGCAAAAATCACACATTTGCGCGAGAACAAGCAATTCATTTACTCGCTTTCCAAGCTCACCTGGGACGACAGCTCATGCGAAATGTGGAAAGAAACCGGATTTGAGAGCACACGGACATTTAAAAACCTGTTTTTTGAGAGGAGCAACGCCGTGATTGACAAAGTCAATTTCTTCTTGAAGAATCGCGACTGGTATTATGATAAGGGCATTCCACATACGCTGGGGATTGGCCTATATGGTCCTCCTGGTACTGGCAAAACATCGTTTATAAAAGCACTTGCAAATCATACGGGGCGTCATATTGTATCCATCTCGCTAAAAATGATAAAAACAAAGAAACAATTAGAGGATGTATTTTTTGAGAGTCGATATGATACGGATAACAAGAAGGGTAGTATTGGATTTGACAAGAAAATCATCGTGTTTGAGGACATTGATTGTATTGGTGATATTGTGATGGACCGCGCCAAAAAACAGGAAATAAAAAAACAGGATATAAAAAAACAGGATATGTTTTCCGTGCCTCAGAATGGGGCGCATGGAATAAGCGCTTCATACTCATTTCCGGAACAGGTGCCTCTCACTGCAGAACAATCAAAAGATGCGTTAAAAATGTTGTTGGCACCGGATGATGCGATTACGCTGGATGATATTTTGGAATTGTGGGACGGAATAAGAGAGGCATCTGGTCGTATTATGATTGTGACGTCGAACCATTATGATAAGTTGGACCCAGCACTGAGGCGTCCAGGACGTATCGATATCACTCTGGAGTTGGCATATGCCAGTCGTGAAATTATTGGGCAAATGTATGAGCATTTGGTCGGTGAGAAACCGGACATTAATGACCTGGAGCAAATCAATGACCGATTTTATACACCGGCGGAGATTACAAATGCGTATATGAATGAGAGGCGCGGGATGCTGAAACTGCTTATGAAGAATGAGCAAAGGTGTAGTAAATGACATAGACGTGTGTAACAAATATAACTAAATGCGGTGTGTGTATTTAGTTATATGGTTTTTAGCATTATGTATAGAGGCAAAGAAATACGGGTTTTTGCTGGGGACCGAAGGATGGACCGTAAGTGGATATGGGTCAGTGGAACATCGGGCGTTTACCATCCATAGTCATCGGGACGGTCCGTCGCTCTCTCATTTTATCCTTGGTAAAGAAGAGCGTGTCAATGTAGATTCGCAGAATCGTAATGATAAAGACTTGTGGTATTTTCAGTCACCGCCCATTGTGTTGGAGTTTCGGCCAACCTTGCTTATGTTTACAATGATGAGTTTTTCGGGGGATTTTCAGCGGATGAACTTGGTCCAGGCATTGGTGCGATTGCGATTTGATGATGGTGTTGTCGCAGGGTTTCCGGTGTATCAAAGTTATGACGGGCAAAGTTATGATGGGCGATTGAAGACCTTTTATGTCCAGTTTATAGAAGAGCTATGGATAAGTAATTTACCGAACATCATTTATGATGCACCTAACATCTATGCTGCACCAAACAGCTATGCTGCACCAAACAGCTATGCTGCACCAAACAGCTATGCTGCACCAAACAGCTATGCTGCACCAAACAGCTATGCTGCACCAAACAGTTATTCATTATTCAAAGACCGTTGGCACAAAGAACCATTTCGTCTCGAAATCTTGGGTGATTGGACCCAGGGATGGGAAACTATTGGCCTGGACAATGTGGAAATTATATGATAGGTTGGTAAAGGTCGGCAACCTTCGATTACCTTTAATGGGTCGGCAACCTTCGGTTGCCTTTAACAATTCCGTATACGTGTCTCTAAAATTGGGAATCGAATCCCTTGATTCCAATCCGGTGCAAAAAAGGTCTCGTCATGTATGAATGCCGACCCCGCCTGTTTCACCAATATCGACCACACGCTCTGGTCATGACGATGTTCCACGAATGTCGGGTGATTCAACGTAATTGACGGTGAGTCATTAATCAAATGATACTGACAACATGTGGCATACCAACGGTCTATCAAAGCAATTGTTTTTTCACATTTGCGAACAAGCCATATACAAGCCATTACTTGACCCGTTGCCATTAGCGGCTCCGCTCCCAAAAAACGAATCAAATCCATTTTGGTCCATTCCTGCTCCAGGTGCTGGTTCATTTGAAATGAGAGGATCCCACTCTCGTGGGTTCGCACCATTTCAATGTAGTCAAGCAACCGCGGTCGTCCATGAATATTCATCGTACATCCCGCATCGGCATACACAAGAATGTCGCCATCTGCCATGTCGGATTCCATATAGGATTTTACTATATAGGGTTTCCATACCCAATAGCCGTATCCGCGACGATTTGATTCAATATGTTGGCCATGCTGCGCCCAGAAGGCAGTGTCGGCTTTTAGGACGGCCTCTGTTTTTCCCGTGATTTTATCGAATAATTCAAATGTGGATGCCTCATAACATATGCGACGAAGTGTGTTGTGGTAGCCGGCGGAGCCGGCGGCAAAAGAGAGGAAATGTATTTTTGGAGACATGATAATATAAACAACAATTATTTGTTTATATTTGTAATAGTTATCTACAACCTATGAAACGTATCGGACAAATTGATTTTAACGGGCGCAAACATCCGTTGACGTTTTCGTTGTTGCCGACGTTTCCATGTTCTGTTTGAATACGCTTTTTGGACAGCGCGACTTTTGGTGTTTCGCGAAGGTGTGATTCGCGAGGTTGTTCTGCTGGGAGAATGATAGGGGACCCGATTCAGATTTGACTCAATATCGCGCAGTGTGGTAATTAGAAAACTGGGATTTTCGTGAGTTTCGATGTTGAATCCATATTTGTTGTAGAGATTGTACAATTTTTTGGATGCCTTTTCAAATGACATGCCATCCGGAATATTAGAGGGATATATGAAGAGTTCAATTTTTGTGTCAAGACTCAGTTGTTGTTCAAATAATTCGGTGCCATAACATCCCTCTCTGATTAATATGGATAGTAAATACTCGAAACAGTGTCCTTTGACGGCAGAACAATTACATTCTACACTGGCGAGTTGAATAGTGTTTTCTTCTGGCCTTAGACGCAATAACATTTCGCCGCAGCGGATGGCATTTCCGTCGGAGTCATATTTGAAGTCGGTGTTTTCATACAAATAAATAGACTGGTATGGTGGTTTTCCAAACTCGGCTGGAGAGGTGGTGATTGCATAAACAGGCATTGGCCGTATATTATTTGCGTATAAATAATATTTGGATAAGGCCAGTAAAGCCGACCTTATACCGGCTTCCGCGCCAGTATCCAGCACTGACACACATTCCTCTCTTCATTTGTGATAAAATTACAATCATTCAAGCTTTCATATCCGGGCCATCCATGGCATTTCCACAATTGTTGGATATAATCATAGTTGCCCCACTGCCCAATTTCCACCACTTCGAATCCCGATGTCTTGAATAGCATCGCTAGTCCCATCGGCGTAAAACCGTTGAAATGAATCGGTGTCATATGTGGGATATTCAGCGTCGGCACAGAGGTGAACACGTATCCACCTGGCTTCACCGTTTCATAGATTTGTTTTATCGCTTCGAATGGATTGTATAGATGCTCGATGGTTTGGTTAAATAAGAAGAAGTCAAACTCATTCTTGAAATGCTCGCCAACAGTGTGTAAATCGTATGGGGGATAGTCTAGTTTGGTTTTACGCGCTGGTTCAATAAACTCCAGTTCGGGGTCCGAGTCGCACGTATAACCGAGATGGTCTATCACGATTTTATGTTTTATGGTCCACTCGATGAAGTCAAGCATACACCAGTTTCTCGGGAAATCGTTGTTGCCCCAGTTGTAGTTGTAAGCCTTGGCAGGACACGCTGGCAAGTCCACATATTTGTAAAAATATGACTCGGGCAACTTAACTTTCTCGTAATATAATCGGTGTATTTCATCGGAGGAGAACGTGTGGGATAGGGTACATGAAGACATAGTTTTATCCGGGTGTTTTGGAAAATTGCCATGACTTGATATATATATTGCGTCACCCCATCCAAATTGTGATAATTCTGTAATGACTCGTTTAAATCCATAATCACTGAGATATGCGTCGATTTCATTCATTAGTGCACAATTTTTATATAATTCTTTTACATTAACTTCTAGATATAATACGTCCGCATTATGAATATGAGCGGCGGCACCTTTTAGTGCCAACAACTCAGCGCCTTGAATATCAAAATTCCAGAAGTTTAATTTTGAAGTATCAATCTGATTTTTTTCAAAGAATGTATTTAATGTTTGAGTTTTCATTTCTATTTGGTCGATTAAATGAATGTGTGGATGTTCTTCAAGGTGTTTATATAAGTCGAGTACACTGCTTGATTCCATATTATTTGTTACGTTAAACAGAATATCATCGTCATCTTTATCGGTGATTACCGCATTATACACATTTGGTATGCCTCTGGCCTTGGCTTCATTCACTTTGTGTGGCAATGCGTCAATCCAAATAACATCTTCTCCTTTGACTCCAAATTGATTATATATTGACATTTCTTCACAATTATGAGCACCTAGGTGTAAAACACCGGTCAATTTAATATTATAATTATTTAATGCTTTTTGTATTTCTTCAAAGCTAATTAACATTTTATATATTTAACATTATATATTTAACATTATATTTATTTATATATCCATAGATTAATATATAAGTATTTGTATAAATATTATTTATAATGGAAACCCTTGTTTTTATAACATCAATAATTAAGCCGCCAACCACACTATTATCCTATGGGACGCGCTCAGTTTATACAAGCCAAGAACGTTTTGAACAAACAAAAATGACAATCCAGTCAGTGAAAGAAAAGATATCAAACTCAAAAATATTTTTAATCGAATGCTCTGATTTGAATGAACAAGAAACCAATTATTTTTTAGAAAACACTACCTATTTTTTGAATCTATATGATAACGTCAATTTACGTAATAATATGCATAGTCCGTCCAAATCATTGTGTGAAGGAACAATGACAATCTGTGGATTACAGTTTTTAATAAAAAATAATATTGAGTATGATAATTTAATAAAAATATCAGGCAGGTATTATTTGTCTGAAAAGTTTGACTTCAGTAATTTTATAAACAATGATATTGTTATTAAATATATTAACAATGACGTCAATAATGTATTCACCGGGCTTTTTAAGATTCCCAGACAATGTAGTGATAAATTGTCGTTATTTTTACAAAATAGCTTTAATCAAATGATTGGGTGTATTGGGTATGAAGTGTTGTTTGCGGATTTTATTAAATCGCAGCAATCGATTCCTCAAAAAATAGTAGACCCAATTGGTTTGATGGGATATGTTTCTGTCTCAAAAAATGAGTTGTATGATGGATAAATTAATATAAAATAACAATACCTATATATTAACAATACCTATATATTATATTATGAGAATTGCTGTGATTGATGGCGTGAACCAAGACATTGGATTAAATATATTGTTTCAAGAAGCCGATTATTTTATTAATAATACTGAATTGGATAAATCAACCAATATGAAAAAATATAACATTACTCCAAATTATGATTGGTCTCAAATAAATGACCAAAATTATGACTGCTTGTTTATTGTGATATCATTATATGATGCCAAACCAGGAACACGGTTTTTTAAACAAAATATATATGACATATTACAGCGCGAGATGAAAATAATTAATGAAAATAATTTTAAAAATGTGTTTATATTTGATAATTATGATTATGATTATGATCCGAACGACATAGTTCAACATAGTAAAATAACAGCATTTTTTAAAAGAAATTATAATAAGACAAAACTCTATAAAAATAATGTCATACCATTTCCATTTGTTATGTTTGGACAATCATCTATTATTGAAAAAATAGAGGATTCATTTTATTCTCAACAAAAATATAATACTGTTTTTTTTTCTGGAACCATATTTGTACATGATGACCCGGAAATTAATTATCGGAGAGACAGAAAATATATATATAATAAAATAAGCAAATACATTTTTAACCCAGGTAACTTAAATTACAGTGATTTTATACAGGTATTACGTCATTCCAAGTATTCATTGGATTTAAATGGCGTCGGAGAACCAAATAAGAGAACATTCGAAATATTATCTCAAGGATCGTTGATGATTTCTGAATATAATAACTTGAAATGGCCGTTTGAAGAATGTTTTCATGAAGATACTATTTTTCATAGTGATGTCGATTTTTTTGAAAAAATTACAAAATTGAATAGCAACTATGAATTATACATTAATTGTTTAACTCAACAGATGTTTATCTATAATAAATATTTTAATAAAAAATGGATTAAAAGTTATATAGTTAAACATATAAATATGTATTATTCACAATGTGGAGAAGATGAGTTTTTAAATACAAAGTATTTTAAGGGTATGACAAATGGCACATATATTGAACTTGGAGCATTAGATGGTGTGTTATATTCAAACACAAAATATTTTGAAGATAAATTAAATTGGCGAGGAATATTAATTGAACCGCATCCATTGAAGTTTAATAATTTGACAATGAATCGTCCAAATAATTATTTGTTTAACAACCTGGTTAGTTGTTTAACTGAAGATCTTGTATTTCAATTTTTTATTGATAATTATTCCGGTGTTTCTGGCGTCGAGAATACATTACCACAAGAACATATTAATGGATTTTTTAGTCAGATTCCTGAGCCACAGAGCCGAATGATAATTAAACCAAAATCATTGACAGAAATTGTAAAAAGCACAGATATTAAACACATCGATCTTTTGTCATTGGATGTTGAGGGGCATGAATATGAAGTATTATTATCTTGGGATTTTTCAGTTCCAATTGATATTATTTTAATTGAAACACTTGGTGGTTCACAAATTGAAAAAGAACAAATGTGTCGTGAAATATTACATAAAAATGGTTATCGATTTGATACAAAATATCGTCACAATGAAGTGTTTATCCTTGGGAATAAATATATGACAAGTGATAATTAAATAGCATTGATATATTTTATATTTACTTAGCAATAAATATAAGAAGCAAATAAATTATGATGGTTGTGTAATATAAAAATTGGTGAGATATTCATCGTATTTATAGGGCAAATTGCAATTTTCTTCAATTGGAATATACACCAGCTCTGTGTTGCTTAAAAAATTGACACCATTTTTGATTTTATTCGTAAGTTCAGTTTTATTTAAATATGTTTGATTATTATATTCTTGGTGTGAAAAACTGCCAATCTTATTTATAATAAAATCGATGCTACCAAAATAACTCAAATGCCACCCACCATTTTGAATTATTGGAACGTGGTTATTATATTCCCAAACCCGCATTTGTTGGAATGAGAGATTTATTTTTTTATACGCATTAAAAGTGAGCAATTTAATTCCGTGCCAGTTGCTTCCTTCGCCGATTCTATAATATAAGTTGTAATAATACATATCCAGCGCCATGCGGTTCAACATGTTGTGATCGAATATTAGAGTATTATTTTTGGCATTTATTAATACATTTGGGTTTGGGATTTCATCTACGTCGGATGTCAATATAATATCATCATCGGCGTCCAAAACTCGCTCTATTATAATCTGATCGAGCCCACGCTTAATACAACTGCGCTGGTGATATTCATTTATCCATTGATGCTGTAAATTATAATTGATATGTGGTTGCTTATATGGCATATCGTCTACTACAATGTGAATTATTTTGTCATTGAACTTTTGAAACTTGTCCTTGTTTTCTAAATAAAATAGAGGCTTGACATGACCCGTAAATGTATGGGTGCTTTCTACTAATATAAAATGGTCTACATATTCATCCAATATTGATAAGCGATAATATAGCAAATCAATTTCGTTATAAAAAATAAAACTGTCTATTATTTTCATATATTAGATATTGAATAATAACATTTAAATATATTATTTGTAAAATGTATTATGTCTATTGAAAAATATTACGTATTTCCCCATAATTGGTGGCCAGGATTTATTGAAAAGAGGGATGCTAATCATATTGGATTTTTTGAAGCGCTGTTATCAAAGACGAAGTTGCGGTCATTTGAAATAACATATGACATTAATAAAGCCAATGTATTATTGGAAGGTGGACATCCGGATGAAGGCATACATAATTATAAGAAATGGGCATATAAAATTAATTTTGTAGGTGAACCGGCTCTACCCAAATCGGATAAATATGATGTTGTATTAACATCCATAAATCACGTTGAAAATATAGTAGATTTACCTTTGAGTGTAGCATATATACATTGTAATAATTTTTTGCCATATTTAATAAATCGGCCAACAATTACAAGTGTTCCTAGTCAATTTTGTTCATTTATTGTGTCAAACCCCAAATGTGAAACGCGGAATAACATGTTTAATTTATTGAATCAGTATAAAAAGGTTAATTCTATGGGTCGATTTGCGAATAATATTGGACAAATTATTAATTACCCATATTGGTCACCACAATTTTTTGATGTATTAAGTAATCATAAGTTTATGATTTGCTTTGAAAATACAAAAATGGAAACATATTCAACTGAAAAAATAGTCAATCCATATTTGGGCAGAACAATTCCAATTTATTGGGCTAGTCATAATATTAAAAATATATTTAACCCAGATTCGATGTTATTTTTGGAAGATGAGTCTGAAGAATCCATACAAAAAATGCTGGAAAAAATAATAGAACTAGATAATGATGACCAAAAATATTTGGAATATATAAATCGACCAATATTTACAGAAGATAATATAAGATTTTGGAATGACCATTATATGATTGAAAGCTTGGCAAGAAAGTTTGATAAAATAATATAATAGTTGTGATATAGCAATATAAAAAATAGATGAGTATTATTATAAATGAATAATTGGGGCATACAAAATCATAATCAGAGATATGAAGGTTCTACGCATTTTAACGCAAATCCAAACCAGTTTTATAGCCAATATAATCAAGATAGAAGCTTAGAAAATTGTATATTTAAAGGACACAAAAATGGTATTTTTATGGATATCGGAGCACACGACGGCGTAGATCTTAACAATACTTTGTTTTTTTGAAAAAACTCACAACTGGAGAGGTATAAATGTTGAACCAATTGTGTCAGTTTATGAAAGATTAAAAACAAATCGTCCAAATTGTATAAATGTAAATTGTGCGGTTAGTGACTCGGATGGTTATGCTGAGTTTTTATGTAATGTCGGATATACAGAAATGCTATCAGGATTAAAAACTGAATATGACATTCGACACATTAACCGAATACAAAATGAAACATTACAAATGGGTGGCGAAAACAATTTTATTTTGGTAAAAACACAAACAATTGAAACTATATGTACAGAAAACAAAATTGACTATATAAATTACTTATCAATTGATGTTGAAGGTGGAGAAATGAAAGTAATAAAATCTATTAATTTTGATAAAGTTTTTATTGATGTAATTGCTTTTGAAAATAATTATCATGATACACAATATATACCAATAGATTATTTAAAATCAAAAGGTTATATTAAATTGCCGGAACACGTTGCTGATGTATTTATGATTCATAAGGATTCGCAATTTTTACAAAATATATTTTTATAATATTTATAAATTAAAACTTAAAATATTTATGTTTATACAAATTATAAATGGATAAGGAAATAACATTATTTATAACTTCGTGTGGTAGACCTGAATTATTAAAAAGAACACTTGAGAGTTTTGTCAGGTTTAATACCTATCCAATTAAAGAAGCTATTTTATGTGAAGACTCTGGAATACCAAATATTGTAGATTTTGTTACAAAAATAGTAACGTTTCCTGTATTATTTTGTTACAACGAAGAACGCATCGGTCAAATGAAAACTATTGAAAAATATACACAATTAATAAAAACTCCCTATGTTTTTCATCTAGAAGATGATTATGAGTTTTTTGATAGCGGGTTTATTGAATTATCATTACAAATAATGGATTCTGATCCAAAAATATCACAAGTTTTATTAGAAGATGAACAGCACGGGTTTTTTAAAGTAGATATTGAAAATCCATTGTGTTATAAGGTCCTTACAAATAATCCTCAAATAACTAATGTCAATAATGGTGATGGGGCTTTAAATATATTTTCTTGGAGACCATCGTTAAAAAGAATTGAAATACAAAAACTAAGAATGCCATATGAACTCTGGGATGATGAATACACAATCGAATTAGAAATTAATAAAAGAGGATATTATGCTGTTGTAACAAAAAATGTCAAAAATGGACATCCTGGTTTTTGTACACACATTGGCAAAAATTATCATGTTCCAGAATCATATAACAAAATAAGAATCATTTGTAGAAAAGATTTTCCAGATAAAATAGGAATATCACTAAAAGACATTTAAAGCAATCTCATAACTATATTAATATAATTATGAACAATAGTGAAATATTAAGATCGGCAGTAATAAATAAAATTATTTCCAAAAACGGTTTATTAAACCCCAAATATTTAGAAATTGGTGTATGGCACGGAACAACTTTTAAAGATATAAATACCACTATCAAAGATGGTATAGATCCAGGACAATATTGCGATTGTCATTATGTTAATTATAAAATGACATCGGATAATTTTTTTAAAAATCATATTAAAACAAAATATGATATTATTTTTATTGATGGATTACATACAGCATATCAGGTGAGTAAAGATATTTTCAACTCTATACATCATTTAAATAATGGTGGCTGGATAATATTAGATGACGTTTTTCCACATTGTGAATATGAACAAGAGCGTTTAAATTTAAAAAAGGTAGGTCCACAAACAGGCGATGTTTGGAAAGCAGTGTACAATATATTAGATAAAATAATTGAGATGAGCGATGTAATTTATTTTGAGCCGAATACTGAAAGAGGCAGCTTTGTGTTTAAACTAAAAACCAACAATACTACAAATATTACCATTGATGAAACTATACCAATATGTAATGTTGATGGTTGGTATGAAGGCAATGATGCCGAATGGAATAAATACATTTATACTCGCGATTTCGCAAATTATATAAATAGATTATTGCGATTTGAACGTTTATTTTAATTGATAGTTATACTATATTGTTTCTGGGTGTTAATTTGGTCAAATATACTTACATCGATGGTGTGTGTTCCACTTAGTGTCATGTTTTTTTCCGTCTTATCTTCGTACTGATTCACTCGAATGTTTAAATCATATATTTCATTTATGTAACAGCATAAGTCATATTTGGATACAACATTTTTTGAATACACATGCTGTACACCTTTCCAAAAATTATTGGTGTCAATCGTAGATTTGATAAAATTGGCAAGAGTCAAACAAGTCACGCCGTTCCAGTAATGATTCGTGTAGCCATTGATTTCGCCGCCTCTATTACTTAGAACCCATTCCAATAATGATTTTTTTCCACTAAGCTCCTCGCCAATAATAGAGGTTCTTATAACGGTAGCTGACTCCGGCTCTCCGAGTGATTTTGATATTCCATATACATCTTGTGCGGTATGTTCGCTTTGTTCATTATAATTTCCGGTTCTCCCATCAAATACACAATCGGTTGTAATATGTATAAAATGCGAGCCTCTCTGGTTTGCGATGGTTTCTAGCCGGTGTGGGAACAATGTATTCACCAATATATATGTTTTATAATCATTTAGTTTATTTTTTTGTGGAATAGCACCACAGCAATTTATGATTACATCGTTTGTTGATATATCTGATAAAATCGACTTAAGAATACTGACATTATCTTGGGCGATATCATATTGTGCGCGGTTTATACATCGAACATCGTATGTTTTACTCAAAACCATGTGAACATAATTTCCCAGCATTCCAGTTGATCCAAATAATATAATTTTCATTATAATTATATTATATATTATTCTATTATTCCTTT
>Ga0209358_10001360_pt1 | contig 19564 bp, 14 predicted proteins | sample LauGreFa1BDMLBSN_2_FD_187574 | JGI IMG/M metagenome (GOLD analysis project Ga0209358, IMG submission 187574) | Freshwater lake microbial communities from Lake Michigan, USA - Fa13.BD.MLB.SN (SPAdes) (version 2) | ecosystem: Environmental > Aquatic > Freshwater > Lake | place: Lake Michigan, USA...
TTACGTCCACTTAATACAGAAGCCAAATTTAATTTTTGGGTTGTTTCAAATTCAATGGGGATGGTTTTGGTAAAAATACCCTTTGACAAAGTGGATGTTCCTTTTACACTGATTTTCATTGGTTTATTGAAAATTAAATCGATGCTGTTTTTTAGTATACTGGTTAAATCAACTTCCATGATAGCAGGCAAATCAAATGTTGCATTTGCTGGAATGTTAAATACGGTATCTAAATGATAATGTGTAAATTTTTCATCGTTAATGAAAATATCCGCGTCCAACTTATTTAATGCTAATGAAAATGAATTTGGATTCTCATAGGTGAATTCAGCCTTGAAAACATTTTTTCCTAAACTGGCTTTTTCAATTTTTATTGATTTCAACCCTTTAAAAACAAAAGGTTGAGGTTGACTACATGAAATAATCAATAATGTACATGCTAAAAAAAATAGGTAGGGGATGATTCGAAAGTTCATTTTTGATATTTGTATAAAATTATTAGTTATTTGTTGATTATGGAAATATATTTACTTATCGTAAATGATTATTGAACCACATGCCCCAGTCAATTTTTAAAACAGACCTACAATATTTTGGAAGTATTCATTTTGTGAAAACATTAATGGAAAATAGAAATGTGGTATTTGATTTGGATGCACCATTTACAAAGATGAGTTTCAAAAATAGAATGGTTATTGTTACTTCACAAGGACCCTTAATGTTAACCATCCCCATTGTAGGTGGCCGAGATCAAAAAACACCCATCAAGGATATTACAATTGCTTATGATTCACCATGGAGCGCACAACATTTAAAATCCATCATCACCAGTTATAAGAGGGCACCTTATTTTGAATATTATGAAGAAAGCTTAACTGCATTATATGAAAAAAAACCAGCGAAATTAGTTGATTTTTTATTACAATGTTCCGACTGGCTACAAACGCAATTAAAAGTGAATTGGGATATGAGTACGCCATATCATCAAGTTGACCTAGATGAAGTTATAAAATACTATGATCCATGGTTACCCAAAAATTACAATCAACTTAATGGATTGCCAAAGTACCAACAAGTATTTTCAGACCAACTTGATTTTGTTACAAACGCGTCTATATTAGACATGTTATTTTGTGCGGGAGGAAGTGAGATTAGTAAATTATGGGCTCCTCCAATAAAGTAGTATCTATATTTTGGGGATGCGTTTGCAAGAATTCCTTTGTCCACTTTTCATATTGCTTAATTTGTTCCAATTCCTCACTCTTTAATAAATAGTCCAACGCTTCTTTCAAATTACTAGCTTTTGCCAATTTTTGATTCAATAAGTCTCTTTTTAATTGGTAATTGGAGAAAATGGCACGGATTAATAATTTATCTGCAATTTTATAAGAATCATTATCTAATTCTTCTTGATAAGTAGCCAGCTTTGTCGCTGGTTCATGTTTTTTAATCCACAATAAAGTTTGATTAACCAAACTCGCATAGGTTTCATTTTTTAAATCGTGACTGTGTTTTCCCTTTATGCCTTTAATTATATGCGATTGCTTTAATACCTTGGTTGCTTTTTTATTTGTGAATGCAACAGCTAAGTTGTTATTTTTTTTAATATAATTTGCATTTATCGCAATAGGGGTATTATTATTTGTAATAGTTGTTGGACCTGTTGATATAAAAATGAAACTGCCTAATACGGCGCCCATACTTAATTTTATAATTAATTGTTTGCTTGAATGAATACTAACATTGTTAAAATATTGTATTCTTTTCAATAATTCGCTTTGTGATCCAAGAATCCCCATAGTTAGACTGGCACTATTAGAGATACGATTATTTACATGTTCTGCAATTTTTAATAATGCATTCATGTATTCAACTTTTTTTGGATTGTTTATAATGACTATTAAATCACAAGCAATTTCCCTTTGCAAACTCATTTCCTTATTTAATAATATAGAGAATGGATTGAAAAATAAAATGGTTTGATTTAGGCTAATGATAATATTAACTAGGTAATCTTTTCTGAGGATATGCGCTATTTCGTGGATTAAAATAGTCTCCATTTCTTTCGTAGTCAGTTGATTGCAAATTGCAATCGGCAGTAACACGATTGGGGTAAGCCAGCCAAAAGTAATAGGAGCGTCAATCTGGTCACTAAAGCCAATTTTAATATTTGCTGTATTTTTTAATATATGGGTTGGAAGACTAATTGTTAAAAAATCAGACTGCGTAAAATTTGCCGACTTTTTTAAACCAGCTATATATTTAAACTGAAACAAAATTCTTACTAAAAAATAAATCAAAATAATACAATAGGTGAAGCCGATTAAGGTTAGCCATTGTATGTTATTGTTATTATTTAATGGAATTGTAACATTGGCAATTTTAGCATTCATCTCAATTAAGCTAAAAGTATGGGCTGCAAAAATGCTACTAATGAATTGTAATAAACTGATTACTTGAATGGCACCTGCGAATAGGAACAATTTTGCTGGTTTTAAATTACCCATCCATTTAACACACTCATACACCATAAATAATATAGCCATGAAGCCGATATTATTTAATATTGCATTGGGTATATTAGATAGTACTTCCATAATACGATTGTATTATTATTTATTTTGCAATGAATTTATCATTGATTTTATTTGATCCAAATCATTTTTAGAAGTAGGATGTGTACCTAAAGCCTGCAATACTAATTGAGATGCATTGCCTCCAAATAAGGTATGAATCATTTTATTGAGGTATTGTTCCTGTGCAATTTCTCTTTGAATCGTGGGTGTATAGATATGTGTTTTAGACATTACATTGCGTGTCACTAAACCCTTTTCATTCATGATCTGCATTAATTTTAATGTTGTCGTATAGCCAACATCCTTCGTTTTTTGAACTATTTCATGCACTTCACGAACAGTAGCCGTTTGTTTTTCCCATAGGATACTTAAAATTTCAAGTTCACTTTCCGTGGGCTTAAATGTCTTACTCATAGTTTATACGATTATATTCGTAAGCAATTTACGAAATGTTTTCTAATAAAAAAATCCACCCCCGAAAAACAGGGATGGATTTTTGTTAAAGTTTATTAAAAAGGCTTACGAAAATTAAGCGCTATTTGTTTGGTTTAGCTATTAAGTATTGACTGTATTTGGCATTTTGAGCTTCTGTTAAAGCTTGACCGTTTACAGTAATTTGACCATTTTTAATTTGAATGTTTACTTTATCTTTTGGCGCTAATCCATCTTCTTGTAAAGCTTGTACTAATGTTTTGGTATCCGCTGTAATAGTCACGGTATTAGTAGTATCAGCCATAATTTTAGCTGATAATGCAGTATCTGTATTGATCACAGATATTTCAACTGTTTGTGATTTAACCTCAGTTGTTCCTTTACTAGCATGAATTTGCGCTAAAGAAGGAGCGATGACTAATGAAACAATCGACATTAATTTGATTAAGATATTCATTGAAGGACCAGAAGTATCTTTGAATGGATCTCCCACAGTATCTCCAGTTACAGAAGCTTTATGGGGTTCTGATTTTTTATAGAACATCTCACCATTGATCTCAACACCTTTTTCAAATGATTTTTTTGCGTTATCCCAAGCGCCACCAGCATTGTTTTGGAAGATACCCATCAATACACCACTTACAGTTGCACCCGCTAAAAAACCACCCAATGCTTCTGGACCCATGGTGAAACCAATTAAAATAGGAGAGATGATGGTAATTGCACCAGGTAACATCATTTTTTTCAATGAAGCCTCCGTACTAATTGCCACACATTTTTCATATTCTGGTTTGCCTGTACCTTCCATAATTCCTGGAATGGTACGGAACTGACGACGCACTTCCTCCACCATGGCCATAGCAGCTTCTCCAACAGCACGAATAGCTAATGAAGAGAAGATGAAAGGGATCATTCCACCCACAAATAATGCCGCTAAAACGTCCGCTTTGTAGATATCAATATGTTGGTTATTTGGCATCGCTACACCCACAAAGGCTGCGAATAATGCTAATGAAGTTAAAGCAGCTGAAGCAATGGCAAATCCTTTACCACTTGCTGCTGTTGTATTCCCAACTGCATCTAAAATATCTGTTTTCTCTCGCACTTCCGCTGGTAATTCACTCATTTCAGCAATACCACCTGCGTTATCCGCAATTGGACCAAAAGCATCAATTGCTAATTGCATCGCTGTTGTTGCCATCATACCTGCAGCAGCAATAGCTACTCCGTATAAACCTGCACAATAAGCTGAACCAAAAATACCTGCAGCCAATACGATAATTGGCATAAAGGTTGATTCCATACCAATCGCTAAACCACCAATAATATTGGTAGCGTGGCCTGTGCTTGATTGTTTAATAATACTTAAAACAGGACGTTTACCCATTGCTGTGTAGTATTCAGTAATAATACTCATTAAAGTACCTACGATTAAGCCAACAGCAATAGCGCCAATAACCCCGTTTCTTGTAAATTCAATACCACGTAATGACATGGTTTCTGGTAAAATATAACTTACAAGGAAATAACAAGCAATTGCTGTTAAAATCATTGAACCATAATTACCCATATTTAAAGCCTTTTGAACAGTTGCCGTGTTCAATCCAGCATCTTCACTAATTCTAACGAACAAGGTTCCGATAATTGATAATAATATACCAACACCAGCAATCATCATTGGTAACAAAATAGGAGATAAGCCACCAAAGGCATCTACTAATCTACCACCACCTACTGCGGTAACTTCTTGTCCTAAAACCATTGTAGCTAATACAGTTGCGACATAAGAACCGAATAAATCGGCACCCATTCCTGCAACATCACCTACATTATCTCCTACGTTATCTGCAATCGTTGCCGGATTACGCGGATCATCTTCAGGAATTCCTGCTTCTACTTTACCTACTAAATCAGCGCCTACATCAGCCGCTTTTGTATAAATACCACCACCCACACGGGCAAATAATGCGATAGATTCAGCACCTAATGAAAATCCAGTTAACACCTCAATGGTTCTTAACATTTCAGAAGGATCTCCATTCACATAGAACATGCTTTTTAACACTAAAAACAAACCGCCCAAACCTAAAACAGCTAATCCAGAAACACCTAATCCCATTACGGATCCACCTGTAAAGGATACTTTTAAAGCTTTAGCTAAACTAGTTTTAGCAGCTTGTGCGGTTCTTACATTTGCTTTAGTAGCAACTTTCATACCGATATATCCAGCAGTAGCACTGAAAACAGCACCAATAACGAAGGATATCGCAATACTCCAATGACTTTCGGCATTTTTTGTTGCCATAAAGCCTAACAATAAGGCTACGATCACTACAAAATAGCCTAGTATTTTCCACTCTGCTTTCAAGAAAGCCATAGCGCCTTCAGCAATATAAGTGCTGATCTCTTTCATACGGTCATTACCAGCGTCTTGCTTAGATACCCAATTGAATTTCAATAAGGTATATAATAAACCTACAATACCCATTGCCGGAACGGCATAAAACAAACAATCATTGATACATTCTTTCATAAGAAACTTATATTCGGTAGTTAAAATTAAGGGGATGCAAAAATAGGGCAGAAAATCCAAAAAAAGGCAAAAAATACGGAGTTTACTCCTCTAAACTTGTCGTATCCTCCTTGCCTGTAAAAACAGACGCAATTTGCTTTCCTTTATAAATGGAGCTATTGTATCTATTGCCCAATATGATAATAGTGGCAGTTTCTCGTATTAGCCTAGTAAAAACAGTGTTATTGCCATGCCACCAGCCATTATGATAAATCAGTTTTTCCTCATTGGGATTGGTCAAAATACGCCAACCTAATCCATAATTATGGAAGTATTTGTTGGTAGGACTTTTGGGTTCATAAGCCATATCCATCGTAGCCTGCTGTAAATATTTACCCTCGGTTAAGGCCTTATCCCATAAAAACATATCCCTTGCGGTACTATACACATTTTTATCCCCGTAGATACAATCGTATTTCTCAATTTTATAAGGCACCATTTTCGCATTATAGGAAGGGGTGTATTTACTGATGGATGAAGCATCAAAAACATAAGTATTCTCCATTTTCAAAGGTTTGAAAATGTTTTCTTTCATATAATCAGGAAAAGATTGACTAGTGATTTTCTCAATGACCAATGCAAGCAAAACGTAATTGGTATTACAATATTTAAATACACGGTCTGGAGATGCCTGTGGCAAAGGCTTTCGAGCAACCATATAATCCAATACATCTTGGTTTTTATATAATCCTGATTTAAATGGTGCTTCGTTTTTAATTAGCTTTAATCGCTTGATCCATTTACCTCTTTTATTTTTAACTCGAACAGAAGCATACTTCTTTGATTCCATAAAATAAGTGTAATCAGCCAATCCACTACGATGCGATAATAATTGTTCAATGGTCACCTCTTTGTAGGGAAACTTATTTAAATATTTTGCTACTGGGGCTTTTAAATCCAATTTTTCCTGTTCCCATAATTTTAATGCCGCCATGGCAGTAAAAGTTTTAGAAATGGAAGCCAAATGAATGGGGGTTTCGGGTTGGATTAAAGTTTTGCTACTATAGTTGGAATAGCCTTTATAGTCTTCAAATACCACCTGTCCATTTTTTGCCACCAAAATTTGACCACTAAACCCTTTTTTACCTAAAATGGTTTCATATTTCGCCTTGACTTCGTTCATTAATTTATCCTTATCGGTGGGGCTTAATTTTTGATAGGCAAACGGGTAATTGACCAATGGATTAGGCCCCTGGCTAGTTCCACAAGCGGAGCTTAAAAGAAAAATACCTAAAATTAAGGTGAGTCTCACAATCATCTGTTCGCTTTTATAGGGTGCAAAAGGGATAAGTATCTACAAAATAACGCTACAATGACTTAATTTATTGTTAATGAATACAAAACAGTTATTTTTTTTAACTTTGTGGCATGAGCAATATTGACAATACCAGTTATCCCAAGGCCAAAATCAAAGTATTATTTCTAGAAAATATCAGTGACAAGGCGGTGCAGTATTTTAAAGAACAAGGATATACGGATGTTAAAAAAATATCGGGTGCTTTAAGTGAGGAAGAATTAATTAAGGTAATTAAAGATGTACATATTTTAGGTATTCGTTCGAAAACATTTATTTCAAAAAAAGTATTAGATAGCGCAAAAAAATTACAAGCCATCGGTTGTTTTTGTATTGGTATTAATCAAGTGGATATTAAAGCTTGCAAACAGAAAGGAATTGCTGTTTTTAATGCCCCATATAGTAATACTAGAAGTGTTGCTGAATTAGTCATTGGTGCATCTATTATGTTGATTCGAAAAATAGTGGATAAAAATAAAGCGGCTCATGAAGGCATTTGGAATAAAGAAGCCAAAGGAAGTTTTGAGCTAAGAGGGAAAACAATGGGTTTAATTGGTTATGGCAATATTGGTACCCAAACAAGTATCATGGCAGAGGCCATGGGCATGAAGGTAAAATTTTATGATACTGATGCAAAGCTTCCTTTAGGAAATGCACAAGCGGTGAAATCATTAAAAGAATTGGTAAGTAGTTCAGATATCATTTCCATTCATGTGCCAGAAACCAATCAAACTAAAAATTTAATTAGCGCTGAAGTAATCAAACAATTTAAGCAAGGTGCGATATTAATAAATTATGCTAGGGGAGAAGTGGTTGACTTAGCCGCTTTAAGTAAAGCCATCAAATCAAAAGCGTTATCTGGTGCTGCTATTGATGTGTATCCTTGGGAGCCAGAAAAAAATGGTGATCATTTTGAATCACCGATGCAAGGTTTATCCAATGTAATTTTAACACCACATATTGGTGGAAGTACAGAGGAAGCGCAGGAAAATATTGGGGAAGATGTAAGTATTAAATTATACCAATATTTAGAAAGAGGCGTTTCAAACGGATCACACAGTATTCCTTCGATTGGTTTACCTCCTGTAGATGGCGCGCATCGTATTTTACATATTCATAACAATGTACCTGGTGTATTGAGTGCTATCAATACCGTGATGTCCAAAAATAAAATAAATATTGTGGGTCAATATTTAAAAACGAATGATGAAATTGGATATGTAGTTTTAGATGTGGATTCAAAATTATCTAAAACAGCCTTTGATTTATTGAAAGAAGTCAAACACACGATTAGAGCAAGAATGTTATATTAGTAGCTGGTGTATTCTAATTTATAAATAAGATAACATTATTTTAATTTCATCCACATCCACACCTGTGCTTTGTAAATTTTCATTCATGGATGTTACATTAAATTCCATTTTCGATGGGTTATTTTGTCGTGCAGAACTATGAATTTCCACTACCCCTGTTTGCATTAAAATTTCATTGATATTATTAGCGCGCACACCACTACCTGGCATGATAACAATTCGACCATTTGCTTGTTCCACTAATTGTTTGATTAATGGTAATGCATTGGCAACATTAGGTACTTGCCCACTTGTTAAAATTCGATGACATCCTGTTTCTATAATATCTTCAAGTCCTTGTATTGGATCAACACACCTATCAAAAGCACGATGAAAAGTTACTTGCATCGGTTTCGCTAAGGAAACTAATTCTGCAGTTCTGATTTTATCAATGCGCCCATCTGATTTTAATAATCCAATCACCACTCCTTTAAATCCTAATTCCTTTGCGACTATTACATCCTGTTTCATGATTTGAAATTCCATCTCCGTATATAAAAAGTCACCGCCTCTTGGCCTGATGATTGGGAAAACAGGAACTGTTTGTTGTTTTGACATTGCTAGTAAACTTCCATAGGATGGGGTAGTACCACCTTCATTTGGATTTTCACAAAGTTCAATTCTATGCGCACCCGCTTGTATGGCATCCAAGGCTGATTGAACAGAAAAAACAGCAATTTCTAAAGTGACTTTTGACATATAGTTGACTATAATAAAAAACGATTTAATCTAATGATTTTGCTTCGTACAATTTATTTCCTTCATTGGTATGGACTGCATAATTAAATCCCTTGTGTAGTGAATAAGAACCAAAATCACCATTCTTATTGACAGCAATAAAACATATTTGTATCTCCTTTGCTTTTTCTTTCTTGATTCTATTAATACGCTCCACTATAATTTTACAAGCTTCCGTAGGTGTTTTTCCTTGTCTCATTTGTTCCACTACAGCACTTGCACCTGCAACTCTAATTACATCTTCTCCTTGACCTGTGGCAACAACTGCACCCACTTCATTATCCACATATAAACCAGCACCAATAACAGGGGAGTCGCCAACTCGACCACGCATTTTGAAACCTGCACCACTTGTGGTACAAGAGCCACTTAAATTACCAAAACTATCTAATGCGATCATTCCAATGGTATCATGATTCCATTCTCCATTCGATAAACGATGTGGTGCCATTTTATTTGCATCTAATTGACTCATTGCATTTTTGCGTTCAATATTAATGACTGGTTTGTATTCTGATTTTTTCAACCAATTATTATATGAATTTTTAGCATCTTTTGATAATTCACCGGACTCTAATTTAAATCCTTGTTCTATGGCAAATTGTTGTGCGCCTTCACCTACTAACATCACATGTGGTGTTTTTTCCATTACGCGACGTGCCACTGATATTGGATGTTTGATGCGTTCTAAAAATGCCACACTACCACAGTTAAATTCATGATCCATAATAGAAGCATCTAAGGTTACATGACCATCTCTATCTGGATTCCCATTTAAGCCAACGCAGCAGTTCATTTCATCTTCCGTAACCATCACTCCTTTTTCAACAGCATCAATTGCTTTACCGCCAGCACCTAGAATTGTCCAAGCGCCTGCATTTGCTGCAATACCAGCATCCCAAGTAGCAATTACAATTGGTTTTTTGACCAAATTTTTAGGAATAAAACCAGCTAATGTAAAACTAGAAATTCCTACTCCACCTAAGTTGATAAATTTGCGGCGATCCATTTTAATGCAGCGTTTATGTTATTAAATAATCATGTTCAAGATACAAACAATGTGTTTATTTAAGTACTTTTAATACAATAAATAATTATGCAACATTTATTTGATTTATATGGATGGGAAGTGAATGTGTATGATACGATACAGCAAGGACTTATTAATAGAACATATTCTGTTCAAACTACGAAAGGTGAATTTATTCTACAATCCATCAATCATAATGTATTCAAAAATCCCAAAGCAATTGATGCAAATATCAATGCGATTGGAGCTTACATTAAGGAAACGAACCCTTATTACTTATATACGCATTTGTTACCTACGCTTCAAGGAAATACATTAATTGAATGGGAGGGAGGTTATTATCGTGCATTTAATAAAATTGAAGGGTATGCCTTAAGTGTACTTGATCATAAAGTACAAGTAGAAGCTGCCGCAAAACAGTTTGCAAACTTTACCTATACTTTAAAGGATTTTGATTCCAATCACTTAACTGATACGCTTGTACAGTTTCATGACTTAAATTTTAGGTACCAACAATTTACTGAAGCCGTTCAACATGGTAATGCACATCGAATTGAGCAAAGCCAGGAGCAAATCAAATTATTGCTTTCATTGAAGCATTATGTAGATACTTATAATAATTACATATATCATAAGGATGTAAAAAAGAGGGTTACACATCATGACACCAAAATTAGCAATGTACTATTCAATAAGATAGATGGTCAGGAACAGGCAATATGTGTGATTGACTTAGATACTACGATGTCCGGTTACTATATAAGCGATGTGGGCGACATGTGTCGTACTTGTTTATGTCCCGTTTCCGAGGAAGAAAGAGATTTGAATAAAATACGGGTGGATGGAGAAAAGTGGCAAGCTTTAAAGTCCGGCTATTTATACTATATGAAGGACGAGCTGTCCAATTACGAAATGGACCATTTCTTTTTTGGGGGTCAATTCTTGATATATATGCAAGCACTTCGCTTTTTGACAGACCACTTGAATAATGATAGTTACTACGGGGCATCCTATGAAGGCCAAAATTACCAGCGTACATTAAACCAAATACGATTATTGGAAGCCTATAACCAATTAGACTAAATTAAATAATTAAGTATATCATTCTAAATCATTGTTAATGAAATATTTAGTGTACAGAAACATCACCATCAACTACACATTGGTTAAGTATAAGATCTGCAGTACTCATATAGCGTCTAGCGCCAACAATACTGCCTATATCTATTTATTTACAGCTATAAACATTGATATTTAATGCTTATAATTAACATTATGTTAAATAGCTTATAAGTCAAATAAGGATTTGCTCCTCATTATCTATTTGAATTAATTTATAGCTTTACAGTACAAACCTTGAAACAGTATTATATCTCCAAATAACCTACTATGAAATACCTACTAAGCCTTTTAATTGCACTTACTATCTGTAGTCAAACCATGAGTTTAAAAGCCCAAAAATCTGTACAAAAAGCAACCACATATGTGGGCGATCAAAAAAATGGCCAACCAGATGGTATTGGCGTTATGACAGATGCTTCCGGTAATGTATTCAAAGGCAGCTTTAAAAAAGGCAAAAAAGAAGGTTATGGTGAATTAAAATATAGAACCATTTTTGATAAGGATAGTACCCTAGTTGGCTATTGGAAAAAAGACCAATACGTTGGCTTTTATGAATATCCCTATAAAATTGTAAGCAAATCCTATATGGTGAGTAATGCGAATATTACAACCGAACCAGCGAATCCCAGTGGAAATATTATTGAAGTAAGTGTGGAATCGGTTTCAGGTGGATCTGCTACTTTATCAGGTGAAATGCCGAAACCCACCTTAACGGAACATACCTTTAATAAGGGGTCGTTTCAAGAGATGTTTCCTAGAACCAATCAACAAAAAAGAAACACCTATATTTTTCAGAATGTCATCTTCCCTATTCAAGCGGTATTTAAATTTGGTGGAGAAGATGTTACAGTTGAATTAAATGAAACAAAAAACTATAAAATAACAGTGGTATTAAGAGATTAATGCAGGAATATGTAATAATTGATACCCAAAAAAAAGCCGTCCCGATATAAAAATTAATTGGGACGGCTTTTTAGTATTTATAAAGTACTATTGGTACTTATCATGTAATGTATCGTAGAAATTATATTTAGCATCAAATTCATCATACGCTTTTTGATCCTTTCCTCTTGATTTATCTCTTTTGTAACTGTATAATGTAGCTAAAAAATCAACTGATCTTGAAATAACATTCTTCTCAGGCTTTGTGAATTTGTCTTTGTCTTTTAGATTATTATATGCTTTCTCGATCCATTCAATAGCTGCATCCACTTTAACTAAAATGGGTTGATCTAATGCCACATTTAATTTTTTTACAGAATCAATAGAAGCTTTAAATTTAGCATCTTCTAATAATTTCTTTTTAGGATCTTTTGAAGGAGCGGGTCTGTTGGTATTTAATGATTGTAAGGTTCTGATATTTTCAGCTACTTTATCATCCAATACAGAAAATTGATTATAATAACTGATACCTGCATTAAAGGCTGCAGCAAAATTATTTGCATTCATTGAAAATGCTTTTTTGTAAGCATCTTGTGCTTTAAGTAAATAAGTATTTGATAATTCAGCACTCACTCCATCCATTGATTTTCCAGCCATAAACATATCACCAAACATTTGACAAGCAAATTCAGTGATTGAATTATCGGTAATCATTTCATCATAAGAAGCTATTTTTTCTTCCATACTATAATGCTTATCAATATAGTCTGTCTTATATTCAAACCAATTTTCAGCAGGATATGCAGTTTGTGTTATTTTATAATAAGTATCAAAACGTGATTTATCCTTTGTGTCTATATAATAAACTAATAAATAACGATATGCGTCAATTAACTCACTTGAATTTATTTTAGCATCAATCAATCTTTTATAATAATAGGCACATATTGCTTTATTTCCGGCATTTTGATGGGCATAACCAGCATACATTAATGATGTTGTATCAAATTTTTGTTTTGCATTAGCCCAACCTTTTGAGAAAATGATATCGCTTAATCTTACTGCTTCATCAAAATTTTCTGCTGATTTTTTCCAGTCTTTACTACTAAAGCCTGCTACCCCATCCTTGAATGCTTTAAAATAAATAGTAAAAAATGGATCTTGACCATATTCTACAGCAACCTTAAAGCTGGTATCCATTTTCATATATTGTTCAAAAGATGAACGCATAATATCGAACGCGTTTGGATATTTTATTGAAATTGTACTGTCTTTAGCTAAGCCATCATAAATAACGGCTTTCAAATAAACACCATCAGGTGTAGTTGCTAGTGAAGGATTTTTTGTAAGTGTTTTATCATACTCAATTTTTGCAGCATCAAATTTTTTCAATAATAATATGCCCTGAACTTTTTTAAAGTCTTGCGCATAGCTTATTTGCATGAATGTCACTAAGCTTAACAATCCGATAATTTTTTTCATGATTTTTGGTTTTGGTTGGCGTTAATTTTAAACACCATTAAAGATTAAATTTCTTATTTTTCTTAGATAGCGTAATTAGTTTTCAGGTGTATCATCTCCCGCGTCATTTAAACTATCATCTACTTTATTTTCAGTATCGGTAGCGCCTTCGTTATCAGTTGATGCAATCATGTCATCCGTTGCTTCGCCGGATACTTCTGCGCCTTCTGCTATATCCAATTCAGGAACGTCCTGTTCTTCAATTTTTGAAGTGGCAGCAATTTCATCACCCTCATCTAATCGAATTAATTTTACTCCTTGTGTTGCCCTACCCGCTTCTCTGATTTCAGTAATACTGGTTCGAATGGTTACCCCTGATTTACAGGTAATTATTAAATCTTCTTTTTCAAGTACATCCATTAAACCAACCAAGCTGCCTGTTTTTTCGGTAACATTAATTGTTTTCACCCCTTTACCGCCACGGTTGGTTATGCGGTAGTCATCAATAGCAGTTCTTTTACCATAACCTTGTTGGCTAACCACTAATATAGTACGGTTTTTATCTTCTCTATTTACACAAACCAATCCAACCACTTCATCCGTATCATTGTCAACTTCAATACCTGCTACACCAATGGCACCACGACCAGTTGGACGAACTTTTTCCTCTGGGAAACGAATGGCTCTTCCTGATTTAACCGCCATCATAATTTCATTGTTACCATCTGTCAAACGCGCTGCTAACAATTCATCCCCTTCGTTAATCGTAATCGCATTTACACCACTTACTCTTGGACGACTAAATTCTTCTAGGCATGTTTTTTTGATGATACCTCGCTTAGTACATAAAACGATATAGTGATTACTTACATAATCTTTGTCGTCTAACTTACGAACCTCGATAATTGCTTTTACCTTATCGTCCTGTGGTATTTGAATTAAATTTTGAACTGCACGACCCTTACTTGTTTTTTCACCTTCAGGGATTTCATACACTCTTAACCAGAAACATCTTCCTTTTTCGGTAAAGAACAACATGGTATCATGGGTAGATGCAATAAATAAATGCTCTACATAATCTTCTTCCCTTGTTTTAGATCCTATCGCACCACGACCACCTCTTTTTTGTTGGCGATATTCTGAAACAGAAGTACGTTTAATATAACCTAAATGTGAAATGGTAATTACCACATCTTCTTCTTCAATCAAATCTTCCAATTTCATTTCATCCGCTAAGTATTGAATTTCAGATTTACGTTCGTCTCCGAATTTCTCTTTCACTTCTAACAATTCAGTTTTGATTAATTCAAAACGTAAATACTCACTTCCTAATAATTCTTTTAAAGAAGCAATCAATTTCATCAACTGATCAAATTCCTCTTTAATTTTCTCGCGCTCCATACCCGTTAAGCGTTGTAATCTTAATTCTAAGATGGCTTTCGCTTGCACTTCTGAAATACCCCAACCTGCAGTGATTAATGCTTCTTTAGCTGCATCTGGATTAGCGGAGCTTCTAATTAAACGAATTACTTCATCTAAATGATCTAAGGCAATTAAATATCCTTCTAAAATATGGGCACGATCTTCGGCTTTCTTTAATTCAAATTTTGCACGACGAATCACCACTTCCATTCTAAATTCAACAAACTCGCTGATTAAATCACGAAGGTTTAAAATTTTAGGACGTCCTTTACTTAAAGCAACATTATTAATACCATAACTTGTTTGTAGTTCGGTATATTTAAATAATTGATTAATGATGACCTGCGCAACTGCATCTTTACGTAATTCAATGACGATACGGGTACCTTCCCGCTTATTACTTTCGTTGTTCACATGGGTGATGCCATCAATTGTTTTATCGACAACTAATTGACCAATACGGTCCGTTAAAGTATCACGATTTACTTGGTAAGGAATTTCATTGATAACGATTAATTCGCGACCATTGGGCTTGGTTTCAATATTGCATTTTCCTCTCACCACCACACGACCTCTACCGGTCATTAAACCTTGCTTAACCCCTTCCATTCCGTATATAATACCCCCAGTTGGGAAATCAGGTGCTTTTACAAACTGAATTAACTCCTCAACAGTAATATCTCTATTCCCGATGTATGCGATACAGCCATCCACTACTTCATTTAAATTATGTGGTAGCATATTGGTTGCCATTCCTACTGCGATACCTGAAGACCCATTCACTAAAAGTTGCGGGATACGAGTAGGTAGCACAGAGGGTTCTTGTAAACTATCATCAAAGTTTGATTGGAAATCAACAGTGTCTTTTTCAAGATCGTCCAACATGGCTTCCGAAATACGTTGTAAACGTGCTTCCGTATAACGCATTGCTGCTGGCGGATCACCATCTTGGTTTCCAAAGTTACCTTGACCATCCACTAACTTATAACGCATGGTCCATTCCTGCGCCATACGAACTAAAGTATCATAAATAGCAGTATCACCATGTGGGTGAAACTTACCCATGACTTCTCCTACAATACGTGCTGATTTTTTATATGCCTTGTTGCTGTTATTACCAAGTTCATGCATCGCAAATAAAACCCTGCGGTGAACTGGTTTAAATCCATCACGAACATCAGGTAATGCCCTACCTACAATCACTGACATAGAATAATCTATGTACGATGTTTTCATTTGCTCCTCAATATTGACCCTTATAACGCGATCACTATCTTGTGTGGCTTCTAGTCCTAAATTATCTTCCATATTTTTTATCTTTCGTTACATCAAAAAATGGGGATTAAATATGCCAATTTGATGTATTACGAAGATAACTTTTCGAGGCCTTTTTTCTTTAAATATTGGGGTCTATTTTTGGCACATTTATCCACAGTTGTGGGTAATAAATTGAGGCCAAAATGGGGCAAAATTTAGTTAATGAAGTAGGATTAAATGTATAACTAAACTACCGGGCTCATATCCCATTCATAATCTAATTGGCGCTTGTCTAAATTGGCCGCAACCACTTTAATCATAATCTTATCACCCATATTAAATTTACGCCCAGATCTTAACCCCACAAGGGCATAATCAGATTCAACATGTCTGAAATCATCATATTTTGATAAGGTAGTGATACTCACCAAACCCTCACATTTATGGGCAACGGTTTCCACCCAAAAACCAAAACTGGATACCCCACTGATGACCCCTTCAAAACTTTGGCCTACATAGGAACGCATGAATTCAACTTGTTTGTATTTATTAGATGCTCTTTCCGCCTCCATCGCTGCACGTTCTCTTTCACTACACTGAACACATTTCTCTTCTAAATTTTCGTCATTCATGGGGTGACCTTGGATCACCGATTCCACAATTCTATGCACTAAAATATCTGGGTAACGACGAATGGGGGAAGTAAAATGACAATAGTTTTCAAATCCTAATCCATAATGCCCAATATTTTTTGACGTGTAAACCGCTTTGGCCATGGTACGAATACCCAACTGCTCCATGACATGTTGTTCCGGTTTACCCTTAGCTGCTTGCATGAGTTGGTTAAAACTATGTGCAATATGTTCTGGGGTATCAATGCTGAAAGTATATCCGTGTTTTTTAGCAAAAACTACAAATGGCGCAAGTTTTTCTTCATTCGGTTGGTCATGGATACGAAATGGAAAAGGCAATGGTTCTTTTTTAATTTTAATCTTTCCCATTTTTTCTGCAATGAGTTGATTGGCCTTTAACATTAATTCCTCAATCAGCTGATGCGATTCCTTACTTTCCTTAACCGTTATTCCAATGGGCTTACCTTTCTCATCTAAAGTAAATCGTACTTCCTGGGATGAAAAGTTAATAGCACCATGATCAAAACGTTGTTGTCTTAATTTTTGGGTAAAATCCAATAACCATAAAATTTCATTCACGTGATCCATGGATGGATCGCCCGTTTTGGTATCAATAATTTCCTGCACCTGCTCATATGTATATCGACGATCAGAATATATTATTGTTTTACCAAACCAGGTTTGCACAATGGCTCCAGTTGGATCTACTTCAAAAGTGGCTGAAAAAGTTAATTTTTCTTCATGAGGGCGTAAAGAACATAATTCATTGGAGATACGTTCTGGTAACATAGGATAAACCCTATCCGGTAAATACACCGATGTAGCGCGTTCAAAGGCTTCATTATCGACTGCAGTACCTGGTTGCACAAAATGACTTACATCTGCAATATGTACGCCAATTTCAATGTTTTTATTCGGTAACACCTGATAGGATATGGCATCATCAAAATCTTTGGCATCTACTGGATCAATCGTGAAAGTTAACACCTTTCTATAATCCTTTCTTTTGGCGATTTCAGCTTCCGATACCTTGTCAGATAATGATCTTGCAAAAGCCAAAGTTTCGGCACTAAATTCTAATGAAAATCCGGCTTCAGCCACAATTGATTTCATTGCCAAATCATTTTCTTGTTCAGGGGTGAATATATTTAATACTTCTCCTTCTGGTTTGCGACTTGCCTTGTCCCAACTAATGAGCTTAACCATCACACGATCCTTATCCTTTGCCCCATTTAAATATTTAATTGGAATATAGATATCCGGCATGGGATGTATACTGTTTGGAATAAAAAAAGCATGCTTGTTGGTTACCTGCATCGTACCTGCAAAGGAAACTTGTTTTCGTTTTAATACTTCAAGTACTTTACCTTCTTTTTTGCCAGTGCCTTGTCTAATTTTTGTAATTTTTACCTGTACTTGATCGCCTTTTAATGCAGTATTAAAATCAGTTGGAAAAACCAATATATCGTTTTCCAATCCTGATACCATGACAAAGCCCATCCCCGATTTAGCAATGTCTAAAGTGCCTGTATAACTCGTGGTAATATTTGTATTTTTTGTGGTGGGTTTCCCCTTTCTTGTTGTTTTTTTATTAGTTCCCATTGTTGTTTTTATAAAATTGTGCAACATTATTAATAACCAGCGCATCAAACTTACCCTGCTCCCCAAATAAAAATTGAGGTTTAATGGGTAAAACATATAATGGAATTTCGTTTAGTTCCTCTGTATATTTTACCAGTCGTACTGCATCCTTCTCGGTGGTTAAAATTAATTTGCTCTTTGAATTAATTTGATTGAATTTTTCTTTGATCTCATTTAAATCTTCTATGGAGAAAATATGATGATCGCTATAGCTTATTTGATAGTAGGTATGTGTGTTTTCGTGAATATAATTTTTTAAAGGTAGTGGATTTGCAATACCACAAACCAGTAATACTTCGTCCCGCATGGTTAACACCCATTGATCTGATGGATTGTAAATATGATAGGGCGTGTCATAGGCGATGGTGGTAAAAAATACAGGTTGTTCCGGTTCTGGATTTAACTTTTCAATGATCTCCGCTTTCTCAATGATAGATAAGTTAGCTGGACATTTGGTAACAATAATAATATTTGCTCTTTTGGCTGACTTTCGTTCATCTCTTAAATCACCCGTAGGAATAAAAAAATCATCGCAATACAAATTATCATATTCGGTCAACAAGATATTATAATCAGCGACTATTTCTCTGTGCTGAAATGCATCATCTAAAATAATTAATTGCAAGTCAGGCACATCTTGAATTAATTGCGGAATGGCTTCAATGCGTCTTTCTCCAACTGCCACCGCCACATTTGGATACTTAATATGAAACTGCATAGGCTCATCTCCAATTTCAAGTGCAGATGTAAATTGATTTGCCAAAGCATACCCTTCCGTTTTTCTTTTATATCCCCTACTTAATGTTGCTAATTTATATTCATCAGATAAAATAGATAAAAGATATTCCACCATCGGTGATTTTCCCGTACCCCCTAATGATAAATTACCAACACAAATCATGGGCACATTAAATTGTACCGACTTTAAATAGTGTTTAAAATAAAGCCAATTACGAAATGCAACTATCCAACCATATACAATTGCAAAAGGTAAAAGTAAAACTCTAAAAGATTTTAAAAAGAGGTTATTTAAATTCATAACTATTCCAAGGCGTAATACAATGGGTTAAAGGTACATCAAATTCATGGGTATCTTGAATATTTGGTATGTGTTCAAAATAGGAAATGCCAATACGATGATGCGGATGATGGC
>Ga0209358_10001361_pt1 | contig 19562 bp, 19 predicted proteins | sample LauGreFa1BDMLBSN_2_FD_187574 | JGI IMG/M metagenome (GOLD analysis project Ga0209358, IMG submission 187574) | Freshwater lake microbial communities from Lake Michigan, USA - Fa13.BD.MLB.SN (SPAdes) (version 2) | ecosystem: Environmental > Aquatic > Freshwater > Lake | place: Lake Michigan, USA...
ATATATCATGGGCGTCGTATAACTTGATCAACTCTTTTTTTTCTGAAACATAATCTAAAAAATTAATTCTATTTATAAAATTTTTAATTGAATCTGATTTTTCTCCAACAATTGATAGATTAATATTACTATCATCTATATTCTTTAATAAATCTATTAAATTGAAAATTCCTTTTTCAATCTTAAGTCTGCCTATATATAAAATTTTGATCTTACTATTTTTTTTAGAGTTTCTATCTACAAACCAATCACTATCAATTTCTGATGGCTCAACAAGGTGGAAGGGTTTTCCCTTTGAAAGAGCAGAGGTACAAGAAATAATTTTAACTTTTTTTGTAAAAATATAAAACATGAAAGAATATAGAAAAACCCATTTATCACCTAGGATAGACGAGTATTCTTTAAACCCATCACTTCTTAAATATAAAAAAATATTTTTTGTAAAAAAAAATAATAATACATAAGAAAAAAAAGTATAAGGAGTAATAGAAATTATTAAGTAAATACTATTTTTTCTATATTTTAAAGAAAAAATAAGATTAAGTAAAAAAACAAAAATATTATTTGATAAAATTATATTAAAAAAGAATAATTTGTTATTTTTCTTAACTTTTGTTTTTCGTGCAAATAATTTTAATTCAAATTTTCGATTAAGCCCTTCAATTATACTCTTGCAATCTATATTTTCGGAATAAAAATAATATTGATCTTTATAAATTCTTTCATTCATTATAATGTTTAATTTTTTCATACAGAAAATATCTAATAAAACTTTTTAAAACCGATTAATTTTAATTTTAATCTAAATAGATGGTTATCGTTATTAATAAATACTCTTGGTAGCTGAAATGGATCTTTTTGATTCAATTTTTTTCTAATAGTTGTAACCGCAGATAAATAACCTAGTTTCTTTAAAAAGTTAGTAAATTTAAGATTTATATTCTCATGACCACCGTATGGATAAGAAAAATGTAAAATTCTTTTTTTAATTATCTTCTCCAAAATAGATTTTGATATCTTAAATTCACTAAAAGTTTGCTCTTGAGTAAGCTTGGAAAAGTTATAATGCGAATGGGAATGAGATCCTATAGTTATAAACTTTTGTTTGCTTAAATATTGAATTTCTTTTTGATCTAAAAATATCTTATTATATTCTGTTTTATTATTTTTTCCTATAATAGATAATATTTTTTCATCTATAGTTAATTGGTCTCTAAGCAAAATATCATTCTTATAAAATTCAAATATTTTTTTTTTATCACCAAAGATTTTTGGATTTTTTTTTATAAAATGATCTAATTTTATCCACCAGGGGATCACTTTATTATTAATAAACTTTGTAATTACATAAATTGTTGCGGGTGCCTTGAATTTTTCTAGGATTGGATATGCATAATCTAAATTATCGCTATAACCATCATCAAATGTGATAGCTATCTTAAATTCATTAGATTTACTTTTTAAATGCAACAATAAATCATCTAACGAGATTATATCAAAATTCTTTTTTAAATAATTAATTTGTTGAGTAAAATTATCAGTTGATACAGATATATTTACTAAAGAATTATCAATTTTATTTGATGGTAACACTCTATGATAATTTAATATCGCTCCTTTTCCTCTTAAAAATTTAATTAATGAATTATTCACTTGAAAAATAGGTTCTTAAAAAAAGTTATTTTTTTTAAAATAAGAATTACAAAAAATAAATAACCTTTATAAGTGTTAACATAATAATAATATCCAATATAATTGTATTTATCTGTCAATTTTTTCTTATATTCTTCTTCACCCTGGCCAAAATCTAGTACACTTATATTATTATTAAAACACCAATCTAATATCTTATGTAAAAGCAACTTTCCTGGTGATATTTTTTTTAAAAAATTTGTGTATGCCGGAATTAAATAATAAAAATAGTTTTTATAAACAATTCCAAAATTATAACTCAATTCTTTGTTTTCAAATTTTAAGATACTTAAATAAATTTTCAAACCATCAGATTGTATATTTTGTAATCCATTATAAAAAGATCTTTTATAATTATAATTTTTTTTTGAAGTGATTTTCTTATCAAATTTTATCATCTTTAAATCAAGAATTGTGTTTATATATTTCTTATAATTCTGAATGTTATCTGAGTGGACGAAAATAAAATTTTTTTTGATAGATTTAGGATTATAAGAATTATTAGTTGCATCAATAAAATAAGTTTTAGAAATATTTAAATTTTTAAGATAAAAAAAAAGGGGGTTTTCTAATTGCAATATATTACTTGGTTGTCTTTCAAAATAAATAATATCAAATTTTGCTAATTTTTTTTTTATTAAATTAAAATCATTTAAAAAATCATTTTTTCTATAACAAAAATCTTTAGTTATAATTGGACCGTTATAATCTGAATAATCATTGCCGATCCAACTTAGAACTTTGAAACCAAATTGATTGATAATCCAAAATGGAAATATAGCCACAACTTCATTATCTTTTTTTATTAAGATAATTTGCAATAAAAAATAAACATTTTTTTTTTTATAAAAACTAATTAAATAAATTAACCATGAAAAACTTTGAAAACAATGGTTGTAGGATTTTTTTTCAAAATTTAACCAAATATTTTTTAATTCTGAATTTATATCTTTATATATTTTAATTTCAGTATTCATTTTATTTAAGATAAAATATTTTAAAAAAGATTATCAATAGAACTGTCTAATTCAATGCAAAATAACTTTTCCCATCTTAATCTGCAAATTTCAGAATCTTTATGTAAATCAAAACTTGGTAAATTAGGCCAAGTTATTATTTTAACATCGTGCTTTACTCCCCAGGTAATAATTGCATCTCTATAAAATTTATTTTTTGCATAAAACGGCACTAACCAAGGACATGTGTCCGCTAATGGTAATCTCCATATTGGTTTACAATTTTTTTTTTTTAAAATTTTTACAATTTTGCACCATCTTTTTCTTCTAATACTGCCCAATAAATCCCAGTTTGCTCTACTGATCAAATTATTAGAATTAATATCTGCCGAATAGTTAATCAAATTATTTTCTAATTTTGCTATTCTACTAAAGTAAAAATTTGATTGGTTATAAAATCTATTCTTAAAGTAATTATAAAAAGGAATTTTTTTCAAAATATTCTTAAGCATTAAAAAATTTGATAAGTAATATTTATCTAATCGAGATGAAATGATATTTTTTTTATAATAAAGAATACCACCTGTATCTACATTTAAAATTTTTCTAGGTGAAGAAAATCCAATTTCACCAAAGGTGCCTAATAATTTTCCTCGAAATTTTCCAGAATATCCATGAGTATTATCTTCGATTAATTTTATTTTATTTTTTTTACAAAAATTTAAAATACGTTTTACATTTTGTGGCTGTCCAAAATAATGGACTATTAATAAATAGTCGTTTGGTAAAACTTTTTTTTTAATCTCTGAGAGATTAAATGTAAAATTGTCATCAATGTTATAAAAACTATAATTTATGTTAAGCTTGATAATCGGAGTTAATAAACTTTTGCATATATAATTTGGAATTAGTATTTTATTTTCTTTTTTGATTTTTAATTTTAATAAACCATAATAAAATGCTGTTCTTCCTTGAGCAAAAAAATTCATAAATTATTATAAATCATATTTTTTTTAAAAGTTTAAAAAAAAATTTTGGAGCAATCATTATTAAAAATAGCTTAATTTTATTAAGCGACATGGGGTATTTCCATAATTCAATAAGAAATTTTAAGATTTTTTTTTTGGATAAATATTCTAAAGCTTGAAAATAAATTATTTTTTTATAAATATAATTTTTTTTATTTATAAAAAAACTATAATTTTTATTATACCAATCCTTTAATTCATCAATAAATAAAATAAAATTTTTAGAAAAATTATTATTATGAATTCTATAAACAGCCAATGGTTCTTCTATATAACTAAAATTCCAATTAAAACTTAATCTATAAAGTAAATCATAATCACCAAGGATTGAATATTTTGGTTCAAAATTAAATTCTAACGAATCTAAAGATTTTTTTCTAATCATTACTGTCATAAAAGATATTTGAGATTCTTCTAAAATATATTGAGTTAAATTTCCTGATGGAAGTAATTTTTTTGTTAATAGCTTTTTTTTATTTATATCTTCATAATAACGATAATAATTAGAATAAACCACACCGACTTTTTGATCATTAAAATACAATAATTGTTTAGCAATTTTATTTTTTAAAAAATAATCATCCACATCTAGAAAACATACAAAATCTCCTTTGCATTCTTTAAGAGAAAGATTCCTTGCATGATATAAAGTTGTATGATTTTTCGAATAAAAATATCTAATTCTTTTATCCTGATAACTTTGAATAATATTTTTGCTTTGATCTGTTGATTTATTATCCCAAAATATTAATTCAAAATTTTGGTAACTTTGATCTAATACACTCTCTATGCTTTGTCTTAAATATTTTTCACCATTATAACAGTTAATAACTACACTAACTAATGCATTATCAATTAATTTCATTTTCAATGAGATATCATAATTTTAAATATCATTTATTATATTCATATTTTAAATTTTATTAATTAATTTAAATAAAAGTTTTAAAAACAATTAATTTCGGTAATAAAGATATTATCTAATAAATAATTTTAAATTTATTTCTAAAAGATAGTTAATTTACTTTATTCTTATTATAAAAATTGATTGTTTTTAATATACCGCTGTTAAAAGAAACCCTAGCCTTCCATCCTAAAAATTTTCTAGCATTCAATAATGATGGGTACACCTCTGGCATTTCCTCTTTTCTAAGATTAATTTTTCCAAAAAGTGGTTTTCCTGCTTTATAAAAATTAACAATTTGATTAATAATTTTTTTAACTTTAATTATTTTTCCTGAACCAATATTTATAATTTTACCTTCTACTTTCTTGTCTAGACACTTTAAAATTGCATCAGTTAAATCGTCGACAAAAAGGAAATCTCTAAGCTGATCTCCACTAGAGCAGGGAAAAGATTTGTTATTTTTACAACTATCAATAATGATTGGTATTAATCGGTTTATATCCTGATTAGGACCATATACCTGATAAAGTCTTAAAATAACGGCTGGAAAATTTTTTTTTTTATACAAGGTGATTAAGTGCTTAGTAGAAAGAAATTTTGAAATTGCATAAATTGATTCTGGATAACAGTTAAAATTTTCTTTTTGGGGAGATTTGACGCGTCCATACTCCATGCTGCTTCCAATTTGAATAAACTTTTTAATTTTTTTTTTTATAAAAATTTTAGTTATCTTTTTTAAACCTAAATAATGACTCCTGTAGGTCTCTTGCTTATTTTTATGATCTACATATCCGCCTAAATTTACAACGTAATCAAAATTATTATGAATTTTTTTTAAAATTTTTTTATTGTTAATATCACAAATTATATATTTAACTTTTTTTAGAAATCTTATTTTTTTTGGCCGATTTTTGGATATAGACGTAACTTTAAAATTTTTCTTTAGACATTTTTTGGCTAAATGATAACCTATAAATCCTGTTCCTCCTATTATTAATATATTTTTCAAAAAATTAATCTTTTTATTTTAATTCTCTTTTAGTTAAAAGTTTTTGATATTCTTGAATCTGTTGCAAAGATAAAGCGTTCATATCTTTTGATTTTAAATAAAAATCTCTATACCAGTTAATCGTCATAGCAATGCACTCTTCAAATTTTAATATTGATTTCCATTTAATAGCCGTTCTTACTTTTTTTGTATTTAGTTTTAATAAATTAGATTCTTTAAATAGTTTTTTTTTATTAATTACTACAGACCATTTTATGTTTTTCCAAAACTTTTTTACTGTTTTTAATAAATGAATTACATTATAATTACTATTATTTGGCGGTCCAAAATTAAAGGACTCGCCGTGTAAACTTTTTTTTTTTGATAATTTAGTTGCAAGCAAAACATAACCATAAATTGCTTCCAGAACATGTTGCCAAGGCCTAGTAGACAATGGGTTTCTTATTTTAACAATTTTATTAGTGCTCCATCTAGTCACACAATCAGGAATAAGACGGTTTTTAGACCAATCGCCCCCTCCAATCACATTGCCAGCTCTAACGGATACAATTTTAACATTAGAATCTTTTTCATTAAAAAAAGATTTTATATATGATTTAATAAGTATCTCTGCCGAAGCTTTTGAAGCGCTGTAAGGATCTTCGCCTCCTAAGGTATCTGACTCTTTATAACCCTTATGCGTTTCTTTATTAAAATAACATTTATCACTAGTAATCAAAACGGCTTTGCATTTTTTATTTAACGCTCTTAAAGATTCTAGAACATTTAATGTTCCAATTAAATTAGTGTTCCATGTAACAGTTGGATCTTCATAAGATTTTTTTACTAAAGATTGAGCAGCTAGATGAAACACATAATCGGGTTTTATTTTTAGAAAAATTTTTTTTAATTTTTTTTGATCTAGAATATCAAATTGATAATTCTTGATACCCTTATATAATTTAGAAACATTAAAATGTGCAGGCTTAGTTGGAATATTTTTTGATATACCAAAAATTTTTGCATCATAATTTTTTAACCATAGAGTTAACCAAGATCCTTTAAATCCTGTATGACCTGTAATAACTATTTTTTTTTTATAGAAAAAATTTTTTAAATTAGCCATTATTATTAAATATTTAAAGAGTCATACATTAAGCCAACAATATTTTTTCTTATTGATTAATTCGATCAACTTATCTCTATCTCTTTTGGTGTCCATGCATTGCCAAAATCCATAATGTTTATAAGCGCTCATTTTATTAATCCTCGCAACTTTTTCTAGAGGTGACTGCTCTAAAATAGTATTTTTATTTTTAATAAATCTTATAAATTTTTTATCTACTACAAAAAAACCACCATTAATCCAAACATTTTTAATATTTTTTTTTTCACTAAAATTACTTACTGTTGAATTCTTAATAGTAATTTCACCAAATCTTGGTGGAGGATTAACGGCCGTAACTGTGATTAATTTTTTATTTTTTATATGAAATTTTAATAACTTTGAAATATTAACATTTGCCAATCCATCCCCGTAGGTTAAAAAAAAAAGATTATCTTTAATATATTTAAAAGCTTCTTTGACTCTCCCACCTGTCATCGAATTTGCTCCAGTATCTATTATATTAATTCGGCAGTCTTTTCCGTCTATCTTAATTATTTTTTTTTGAATTGGATTTTTTTTATTTAAAAATTTGTTTTTATTAAATTTAAAAAATTTTAAAAACTGATTTTTTTTATAACCTGCAGCTATATAAAAATCATTCACTCCTTGAGATAAATAAATCCTCATAATATGAAAGATAATGGGATGTCTCCCAATTCTTACAAGTGGTTTTGGCAGACTATGAGTTAAATCCGAAAGTCTAGAACCAAACCCACCAGCTAAAATCAAAACTTTCAAATTATTTATTATTTTCATTTATAAAAATTAAGAGCTTATTTACTTGTTATATACAATTTAATACTTTTTACTAAATTAACTTAAAATAAATATAAAAATATATTAGAAAGAATTAAATTGATAGAATTATTGCTTAAGAAATATAAATACGACAAAGAAAACAAAGTTTATAAAAAAAATATCCATTCTCTTTATCAAAATAAAGAATTCATAATAAGAAAAAAAGTTGCAAAAAAAAATTATTCTAATTATTTAAAAGAGATTTCTTTACATCATAGCATTAGTGTTATGGATAAAGAGGTAAAAAAATTTATAAATTTATTACCAAAAAAATCAATAATCTGTGATATCGGTGGATCTTGGGGATGGCATTGGAGAGATGTAAGCCTGATAAGACCTGATATAAAGATTGTAATTGTAGACTTTATTTTCGAAAATTTATTAATCGCTAAAAAAATTCTCAAAGAAAAAATTAACAAAAGTATATTTCTAATAAATGACGATTGTTGCAATTTTTATATTAAAAATAATTTTTTCGATGCGATTTGGTCAGTCCAAACTTTGCAACACATACCTAAGTATAATAAGGTTTTTAAAAATATTTATAATCAATTAAAAAGTGGTGGTTACTTTTATAATTGTAACCTAAATATAAATTATTTAATTCGTTTTATTTATTCAATTTTTAAAAAAAAATATGTAATAAAAGGAAATAGCAATAATTATTATCTTGAAAGATCAAATAAAAAGCAAAAAGAAGATCTAGAAAAAGTTTTTAAAAATAAAAGCTTAACTATATATTCTGAATTATTATTTCATCCCGATTTTAAAATATATACAGGCTCAAAAAATAATGTTTTTGGTAAAATAGATTCTTTTCTTACTGGCAAATGTATCATAAAAAAAATTTTAGCAAGACAAGAGGCTTTTTTGATTTACAAAAAATCTTATTAGATAAACTTAGCTTTATAAAAAATTAAAGATACTTATTATTAAAATTAAAATAATGCAAAAAATCCAGATAATAAAAAAATCATCTCTTTTTATAAAAAAAAATAATATTTACTATGATAGTTCACTTAATTATCTCGATAGTTTAGAGCCTGTATCTGGATTTGGAATAATTCAATACTGGATTAATGGTATAAAAAAAACTCCATACTCTCTTTTTTTAATTGTAAAAGATTTTTTACTTTCCTTTTTCAAAATACATTTTGTGACTATAAATAAATTGAAAAAAAAATATTATAAAAATATAATAATTAGCTGGTCTAAAATTGAAAATTTTTCAAAAGATGGCTCCTATAATGACCCTTATTTTAACACTAATTCAAATTTAAAGATTAATAATTGTATTTGGTTTTTAATTCATATTGATGATAAAATTCCGAAAAAAATAGAAAAAAATTTATTACTCATAAAAAAAATTAATGGAAAGTTTGATTGGATAAAATTTATACTTTTTTTTATTAATTTTAAAAATTTGATTAAAAATACTAAATCAATAATTCATAGACAATCACATCAAACTAAAACTGCTTACAGTATTTTTGATCTATTCAAGAATTTATTAAATTACAATGTAAAAAAAGTATTAATGCCTTATGAGGGTCAAGTATTTCAGAATTTAATAATAAGAAAAAGTGAAATTTTTAACAATAAAATAGAAACTATAGGTTTTGTTCATAATTTTCCACCTGCCCTTCCTACTAATCTAATTCATAGAATGGGCAGCCCCAAAAAAATTATTGTAAGTGGTATTGATCAGCTACATTGTTTAAGTAAATACTTGTTTTGGCCAAAAAATAAGATCTTATCAATCGAATCTGCAAGATTTATAGAAAAAAATAAAGACATGACTGGTAAAATATATCTTCCAGGACACATTAATTCTATTAATTTTATTATAAATAATTTAAAAAAAATTTTATTATTATATCCTGATGCAAATATTAAAAATTTTGAAATTAAAAATCATCCTCATAAATTAAATTCTAAAATTCATATAGCTTTAATTAAAAAGATAAAAAAATTATTACAAGAATATAAAAATGATATTAATAAAAATTTTAAAAAGATTTCTATATTTATAGGCGCAACAGGAGCAATTGGAGAAGCTCTTGAATATGGTTGCACAGTAATACATATTGTTGAAAATGGTATTTTACAAACTTATGATAACAAGCTTTATCCCAGTATTAAAACTAAAATAATTTCAAAAGATATTTTCGAATATTCTTTAATTAAAAAAGGTAAACTTATTAAATTTGGAAAAAAATTAATTACATTCAAAAAATATTTAAAGGCTTAATTTAAATTGATTATTTTGTCGCAATTTTTTAGTACATTATTATCATGAGAAACTATAATTCCAGTCACATTTTTTTTTAATCCATATATGTTGTTAAGAATTTTTTCCTCAAGTTTTTTATCAAGAGCATTAGTAAACTCATCTAATATTAACAATTTTGGCTGCCTATAAAGAGCTCTTGCAATTCCTATTCTTTGACGCTGACCCCCAGAAAGATTTATGCCTTTTTCTCCAATATTAGTTTGTATGCCCCTAGGTAACTCATTAATTAAATCCTCTAAGCATGCTAGATTTATTACTTTATTTAATAAATTTAAATTTAAATCTTCTTTCAAGGTTCCTAAAGCAATATTGTTTTGTATTGTATCATCAATTAAATATAAATTTTGAGGAACGTAACCTATCACCGCTTGCCAAGCTCTAATATCATTAAATATATCTATGCCATCAACTATAATATTTCCTTTATCTGGTTTTAGGAGACCTAAAATTATAGATAATAAGGTAGTTTTTCCAGATCCACTAACTCCTGATATTCCTAAAAAGTTACCAAAATTAATATTAATGTTAAAATTATTTATAACTTCTTTTTTTAAATCGCCATACCCAAAATCTAAATTTTTTATAATTAGATTTTTAGTAAAACCTATTGCCTTAATTTTACCCACAATTAATTTACTATTATCAATATTTTTTTTATCATTAAATTCCTCAAAAATTTTTTTTACTACTGGCATCGTAAATTTTATTTGCTGTCTGCTCTGAATTATTCTTAAAAGAGATGGTATTAATCTGAGTATAGAAATACAAAACAAAGCCAATAAAGAAACAGACCTTTCAAGCTCTATAAAATTACTAAAATAAAATACAAAAAAAAGTAATAATAAAGATAAAAAAATTAATAACCATTCTAATAAAAATCTTGGTAACGATAAATTAAAAGCATTTTTAAACTCATAAGTATTCGATACGTTATTGTTTAATATAAATTTTAATAAAAAATATTTTTCTAAACCAAAAATTTTAATATCCCTAATGCCATCAAACCCCTCATGTAGATCTCTAAGTCTCTTTTGACTTACCATTAACCTCTCTTGCCCGATTATTTTAGTTTTTTTAAATATAAATATTTTTATAAAATATGAGAACAAACCAAAAATTAATAAAGTAATTAATGTAATCCAAAAACTATTATAAAATAGCAATGTTATCATTCCAATAAAGATAATAACTTCTGAAAGAAAAATTAATTGAGATCTTATATGTAATGTAATTGAATTAACTTCATTAATATTTTGAATTAAAAAGCTAGTATTATTTTTAAGATAAAAAATAAAAGACTTATTAAGGTATATTGCTAATAATTTTTTTGAAATATTAACATTTATATTTTTAATGAATTTGAGTTGAAAAAAAGATGAAAAAATTAAAAAAATTGTTTTAAAAGTAAATAAAAAAAATATTATAATTATAGAATAAAAAACTAAATTGTTATAACCAAACTTATCAATGTAATTCTGTAATACATTATTATAAAAATAACTTTTATTTTTTAAAATTAAATCGAAAAAAGGAATTAGTATTCCAACACTTAATATTTCTAAGATTGATGAAAATAATATGGTTAAACAAAGAGGAAAGAAAATATTTTTTTCTTTTTGGGTTAAAAGATTAAAAAAAAAAATTTTTTTCATAAATTATTTTTTTTTAGCGAAACTAATTTCACTCCTATTTTTTGCATTTTTTTTCTAAAAATTTTATTATTAGAATTAAATATTATAATTGGATCGCCATAATGCCTAACAGACTTTTTCCAGTCTTTATCATTACAATTGTAAATAAAATTTAAACACTTAGCCATATTTCTTTGATTTAAAGAATTTGTCCAAAAAAATTTGCTAGCAGGATAGGAATTTGGCCATCCAAATCTATGTTTTCCGTAGGACAAGATTTTTGCAATTTTATCTCTTATATTAATAAAAGCTACGCGTTTTCCTTTGGATAAAATTTCGTAACCCAAAGTAGAATCCTGAGTTACAAAATAGTTAAATCTATTTATCAATCTATACGCTGAAAATCTTTTTTTTTTGTTTATAAATTCAATATTTTCATTATTTTTCAAAATTTTAGAAAAAAAATGTTTTTCTTTAATAAGTTCAAGCTGGTTGTCTTCCACGCTTCTTAAAAGAATTTTTAAATTTAATTTATTTTTTTTACAATATTTTAATAAAAATTTAAATAATATAATGTCTGATTTATAGTAATACTCTTCTCCAGTTATACTTTCCCCGTTTTGTAATAATATATTTTTTTTTTCAAGTACTGATTTAAATCCAGAAATAAAAACTAAATCTTTACTTTTACTTTTTTTGATATTTGTTAAATTATTTCTAAAACTACCTAATATAATAAATTCACTATCAAAATATTTAGAAAAAATTTTCTTAAAAGAATCTCCAAAAACAAAAAAGTAGTCAATTTTATATTTTGTCTTAATATTCATTTTATTTAAATGATATAGTGACCACAAATATCCTGAAAAAATTATGGAGGCCTGAACTATTATAAATTTAATTTGCGGAAAATACTTTTTTAAAGAAAAATAAAAAAAATTCTGATCTTGGTATGTAATTACATAGCTTGGGTTAACAGATTTTATATAATTTAATATATAAATTTGAGATAAAGTTAGTTTTTTAGAAAAAAAATTTATAAAAAATGATTTTATAAAAACATAAACATTAACTTTTTTATATCTAGTATCTAATAACTCAGTAGTTTTTCTATCAAAATAATTTCTGAATACTTCTGCGCTGTATATGTCATAAACTAATGTACTTTTTTTTTTTAAAATTTTAAATTCTAATTTACAATTTATAATTATTTTAATTTTTCTTAATATGTCCATTTTTAATTAGTTAGAATAAAAATTAAGACTATAAAATATTTTTCAAATTCTTCTGAAGATCGCTAATATTCAAATAATCACTATTAGATCCGCTATTATAAAAAAAATTATCCGATACTCTTTTAATATTTTTTAAATTATAATTTTTAATATTTATTTCAGAGTAATTATTGAGAATAGCGTAATATTTTCCAAAATCATATGTAGAAATAGAATCGCTGAGAGTTATCAAATCCTCATGAATTTTTTCTCCCTGTCTAATTCCAATAATTTTTATTTTGGCTTTAGGATTTATAGCTTTTGCCAGGTCTACAATTTTAAAACTAGGAAGCTTTGGTACAAATATTTCAGCCCCTTTTGAATATTGTAATGCCCAAAGAACCATTTCTATTGATTCTTCTAAAGTAATCCAAAATCTAGTCATTTTTTCATCTGTTATAGGAAAGTTATTTTGACTAGATATAGATTTAAAAAAAGGAATTATTGAACCTCTGCTTCCAGCTACATTTCCATATCTTACTATTGAAAAAATTGTTTTGCTACTTCCTCTAATATTATTTGCCGCAATGAATAACTTATCTGAACATAATTTAGTGGCACCATATAAATTAATAGGTGCCGCAGCTTTGTCTGTGGATAATGCGATGACCTTGCCTACATTTTTTAACAAACATGCTTCTATTAAATTTTGCGCTCCGATAATATTTGTTTTAATAAATTCATCTGGATTATATTCTGCTTTTGGAAGTTGTTTTAAAGCTGCCGCATGTATGACGGTATCTATACCTTCTAAGGCCCTATTTAGTCTGCTTAAATCTCTTACATCACCTAAAAAAAAACGTATGAATGGATATTTGTAAGAAGGAAATTTTTCTTCCATAATAAATTGCTTATACTCATCTCTACTATAAATAACTAAACGTTTTATTTTTTTAAATTTTTTTAAAATAGTTTCAACAAAACTAACCCCGAAAGAACCCGTTCCGCCTGTAATTAAAATTGATTTATTATCTAACATTAATTATATTTTTGTTAATAATTATTTTACTAAAAAGTTTGATCAATACTAACTTATATCGGGTACATTTCATATTATATTTTAATAAATTACACCTAATCTATTAAAAAATTAATCTAGCGTTTCAATAACAAATCCTCAACTCTTTCAAAAATTACATGCCCCAAAAATATATGCGCTTCTTGAATTCTTGCTGTAGATCTACTGGGAACAATTAAACTTAAATTTGCTAATTTTTTTGCTTCCCCTCCTGAATTCCCTAAAAAAGCAACTGAAAAAATTTTTTTTTTATTAGCCATTTTTAATACCTCTAAAATATTTTTAGAATTACCACTAGTTGATAAAGCAATTAAGATGTCATTTTTATTTGCAATAGCATCAAGATTTCTTGAAAATATTTTTTTAAAAGAGTAGTCGTTAGCGCATGCCGTAATTGTGGAGACGTCCATAGTTAATGCAATCGCAGGCAATGGTTTTCGATTTACATTAGATCTTAATCGAACAAGAAATTCAGCCGCCAAGTGCTGAGCGTCAGCCGCTGAACCTCCGTTACCACAAAGTAAAACTTTACCACCTGAACTTAAAGAATTGTATATAATATTAATAGATTGTAATATTTTTTTTTTTATAATTAAATTGTACAATTTTTTCTTAACTAAGATATTTTCTTGTATTTTTCTCTTAAAAAATTTATCAAAATCTTTCTTCATTTATTCAAAATCTAAATTTTTATATGACTTCTCAATTTTTTTGCCATTTGCTTTTCTTCTTCTGTTATAAAACCTAATTTTTCCTGTCCAAAAGCAATAAAAAATTTTTCTAAAGAATCTGTAAGATTTTTCATTCCAGAAAACTCTAAAGAGGCCGCTTGATCGCTTCCATACATAGTTCTATCAAGTGTAATATGTCTTTCTAGAGAAGATAACCCAAAAAAAGATGCCGCCAAAGAAACTGCTATACCATTTTCATGTCCACTATATCCAACTTTACAATTGAATGTTTCTTTTAGAGCTTTTATGGTTTTCAAATTAGCGTCACTTGGGTTCATTGGATATGTTGAAACGCAATGCATTAACTCAAAAGAGCATTTGTTTTCAGTAAATATATTAACGGCGTCTTTAATATTTTCAAGAGTTGACATTCCGGTTGCAATGAATGTGTGTTTTTTTTGTTTTGCCACTTCATTTAAAAAAATTTTATCAACAATCATTGCTGATGCTATTTTATTATAATTTAAATTAAATTTTTTTAAAAATTCTAAACTGTTAAGATCCCACGCAGATGCAAACCATTCGATATTTTTTTGTTTACAATACTTGTCTATCTCTCGATATTCTTCATAACTAAATTCTAAACCTTCTTTCTGTTCTCGGGTTGTTGTTCCCCATGGACTCTCTCGTGGGATATCTAAAATTTCTTTACTATAAACGATATCAATGGTTCTTTTCTGGAATTTTACAGCATCAAAATTTGCCAACTTAGCATTGTCTATAAGTTTTTTAGCAATATCTAAATCACCATTATGATTTATTCCTATTTCCGCAATTAAAAAAATATTTCCTATCATAAATTTTAAATATTATTTTTCATATTTTTTATTAAACAATTTGCAATTTTTAAATCAAAAGAATTATCAATATCAACAATAAAATCTTTATTAATATAAGGCATAACACGATTTCCGTGTAAAAAACCTTTTAAAATAGATTCGGTTTTAATTATATCTACATACCCATCAGGTAAATAAACTTTTGAATGTCTTTGTCTTGGAAAATTAATTTTATCCATATTAAACGATTTAAAAAAAGGTGAAAAAATTTTATTTTTTTTTATAACTACAGTTTTATAAGGAGAATTAGTCATTGCACTAACAGACCTTAGCGATGAAAACTTTTTTTCATTTTTTTTAAATACAGAAATTATTTTATTTATAAGCTTACTACTTCTCAAAGGTGTAGTAGGTCTTAAATGAATAAAAAATTTTGGCAAGAACCCTTTATAATTTTTTACAAAATCTCTAAATACATCATAATCAGTACTGTAATCAGAAGATATTTTTTTATTTCTTTTATGAAAAATAAAATTTGCATATTTTTTTGCAATATTAAAATATTTAACGCTATCAGAAGAAAAAACAATCTTAGCAATATTTTTTGAATTTTTAGCGGCCACTAAACTATATGCTATTAGAGGTTTTCTTCCTAAAGAAGTAATATTTTTATTTTTAATAGATTTTGATCCGGATCTAGCAGGAATAAAAGCCCAAAACTCATTTTTAAATTTCATTTATTTATAAAATCAATATAACTTCTCAATTATGAATATTTTATACCCAGATTTAAAAGGCAAAACAATAATTATAACAGGTGGATTAGGTTTTTTAGGAACTCAATTTTTAAAAGCATTCAATGATAACTCGAGTAATGTAATAATTCTCGATAAAAAATTATCTAATAAAAAAAATTTTTTGAAATGTGATATAACAAATGAAATTGAAATCAAAAATATTAAGCATTTAATAAAAAGAAAATATAATAAAATAAATGTATTAATAAATAATGCTGCAAATAATTATGATCCTGGATATTCTTCAGCTAAAATAAGATTTGAAAATTTTAGCGAAGAAATATGGAATAACGATTTAGATGTTGGATTAAAAGGAGCAATGTTGTGTACTAAAATATTTGGTTCTGAAATGAATCTTCAGTCCGAAGGAGGTACTATAATAAATATTTCTTCTGATTTAGGAATAATCTCTCCAGATAACAGGATTTATAAAAATAAATTTGTAAAACCAGTAACTTACTCAGTTGTAAAACATGGAATTATAGGTCTAACAAAATATACGGCTACATACTGGCCAAAAAAGATTAGATGTAATGCTTTAGCTTTCGGAGGCATGGAGAATAACCAAGATAAAAATTTCATAGAAAACATTAAAAAATTAATTCCAATTGGACGAATGGCAAAAAAAAATGAATTCAACAATTCTATTCTTTTTTTAGCATCTAAAGCATCATCCTATATGAACGGTGCAACAGTTGTAATTGATGGTGGCAGAACTATCTTGTAAATAAAGAATTTTTTAAATTAATGGCAAATCGAAGAGTTTTTATTCCATTAAATAAATTTAATTCATTTGTTATTTTGTTCTTTGATTTAATTTTTGAGATAAAAAAATTCATTTCCTTCATAAAAATATCGTTTTTTTTAAATTTAAATTTTTTAGTTATTTTATTATTTTTTTTGAAGATTATTATTTTTTGGGTATTTAAGCACGCCTTAATTGAACCCTTATCTCCTATTAAATAAATTTTTCTTTTTTTAGGTCTTTCATAAAAATTTAAATGCATTGAACATAAAATCTTATGTTGGCTTCTTTTTAATAAAAAATTAGCCGATAAAACATCCTCAACATCGATATCTAAATTTGAGACTTTGGTGGAAATTGATTGTATTTTCTTAAATTGATAATCTTTAAAAAGATGCAGTAAATAATCTATCTCATGTATCTGCGTTAATATAACTCCTCCTCCAAGTTTTTTATTTGCAGCATAAGAAATTCTATAATCCTCATAAGGATGAAAGTCTTTTATATGTTCTCCATGGTGAATATGAACTGATAAAAGATTACCAATATAGTATTTTTTTTCTAAAATATTTTTTAAATATTTAATAATAGGATTAAATCTTAACTGATAACCTACCATAGTGATAATTTTATTTTTCTTTTTTAATAAAAGCTCTAGTTCTTTTATTTTTTTTAAAGAAGAACCCAAAGGTTTTTCAACAAAAGAATTAATATTATTTTTAAGCAACCAAATGACTTGTTGCATATGAAGAGATGAGGGCGTGCACACAAAAGCACAATCAAGCTTAATCTGCTTTTTTATAACTTCATCAAGATTTTTTAGAAAAATTATCGAATACTTATTCTTTATATCGCTTTTTAGTGGCTTATTATTATTATTCAATAATGGTGTGGTATTTTTTTTTCTTATTGCATAAATTTGACAATTGATATTAAGTTTTTTTATATTTCTAAGATGTCTCTGTCCAATGGAGCCCAAGCCTATAATCAAAATTTTCATTTTAAATTTCAAATTTTATACTTTTTTATAAGATTGTTAAAAAAATTGTAATTTTTTTTCGCTTGCCTAAAAATATTAGTTCCTCTTTGACTTTCAATTGAAAAACTCTTTTTATATTTAATTTTTTTTAAATAAAAGAAAAATAGATCAAAATTAACGAGACCTTTGCCAATTATTACGTTTTTATTAAAATTATTTTTATCTTTAAGATGAATATGTCTAATATTTTTACCAAAAGATTGAAGATCTAAAAAAAAATCTCTTTTTAAAACAATTCTATTTCCTGTATCGAATAAAAAAAAGCAATTATTTGATTTAATAAATTTTTTTATTTCTTCAAATTTTTTAGGTGACATATTACTTTCTAAAAGAAGTTCAATTTTATAATTAGTACAAACCCTTGAAATAATAGATAAATTTTTAATTATTTTTTTTTTATTTTTAGAATTTACAAAACTTCTTCCGTACAATGGAATCACATATTTTTTAATTTTTAATAAAGTAATTCTTTTTAAAATTTTTAGTGCATACACAAGAGTTTCTTTTTCAGCTAAAGAATTTTTGATGAAATAATCGTCACAAAATGAATAAATTTTCATATTATTTAAACGTGCAAATCTAATGTAATTTTTTATTCCTTCATTAGACCAAATTGGATTTTTTTTATTTAAATTCCGCTCTGCAAAAAATTCTATAAATTCATATTTAATTTTAGAGGCAATCTTAAATTCTTCAAACGGGTTTTTTGGAAAGGCCTGAAGTTTTTTTGCAGAATAAGTGAGCCTACCCTGTATTATACCTAGCATAACTTATTGATCTTTTATTTAAATTAAAAATTTATGATTTTTTAGGTAAATTTTTATAAAATGGATTAATATATCTTTCGTTGTACAAATGATGATTAAAATTATGAATTAAAAAAAATCTTTTTCCTAAAAAAATCCATTTCTTCCAGAATAATGACATTGTTTCTGCCATTTCCGGAATTGATTCAATTTGTAGATCATTATTCTCATTAAAATAATTTATAGCCCCTAACTCACCTGTTAGCTTAGAGGAAAAATTGAGATCATCAAAATATAAAAATACTTTAGGCAACAAATTTTCACTATTTTTAAAAATTCCGAAAGAGTCATTAGTAGATGAGAAATAATCTGCATCATTAAAAACACAACCAATTGGTGCAAATTTTCCATTTAAAAAATTTGGCACTGTTTCCTTAAATTTTCCAATTATAAATTGACTTTTTTTTAATCTATTTTTATTTTCATCTGTCGAAAATTTCATCTCACCTTCGGAAAATTGATAAAGTCTATCTTTAAAATCTGTAGGCTTAGGCATTCCTGTTCCTCCTTCAAAACCATATATTTCAATTTTAATGTCAAATATTTTTTCTATTTCTTCTGAATAATGTTCTAAATCTAGAAGACCTTCGCCTTCCCAACATCCAAATTCAATTGCTGAAAATTTCTTTATGCCTTGTTGTTTAGCGATAGCAGCACACAAAAAAAGACCTAATGCATATTGTGGCCTGGGAAGAATACCTTTTAATATTAGATTAAAATATCTTTTTTCATTGATAAATATACTGCTAAATTTATATTTTAATCTATTAATTAATGAGAAGTATTGCAGACTAGATTTGGAAATCATTATTAATTATCAATCTAACTTATAAGTTTAACTTTATTATTTAATGAAAAAAAGGATTCTGTTAATGCCGAACTATTTATATACACAATATTAGTATTATTACA
>Ga0209358_10001362_pt1 | contig 19543 bp, 39 predicted proteins | sample LauGreFa1BDMLBSN_2_FD_187574 | JGI IMG/M metagenome (GOLD analysis project Ga0209358, IMG submission 187574) | Freshwater lake microbial communities from Lake Michigan, USA - Fa13.BD.MLB.SN (SPAdes) (version 2) | ecosystem: Environmental > Aquatic > Freshwater > Lake | place: Lake Michigan, USA...
TTCCTCAACGGAAAAAAAATCTATCACCGAGACCCCACACTTTGGAGGGGGTTCCAGGGGGAACCTTTAGTTGACGATTTCCGTCGCCGGGGGTCGCCAAAGAGAACTTCTGGTCGTGGACTCAGAGTTCTACAGGTGTGCGGGCGCCCTGTTCGGTTGTTTCCGCCACCGTAGCGACTACCCATGTGGGTCGTCAAGCCATCTGGAGGGATTTCTCGAAATCGCCGTAAATTTCTCGAAGGAGATACACGCAACTCCTGCTCGGCGCGCAAAATTAAATAATTACTTTACTTGCACGAAGACATCGCACATGACTAAGGTTCCATCAGGCCAGAGGAGTTTCCCCCCTTTCTCTCCAACGGTCGACCGGGTTGAGCGGGCCCGGGAAGGCATTAGCAGGTGATGCCGACCCGGGTCCCTCCCCATAGCCGCCGCACGAAACGGGGCTCCCCCTGCTCTCCTAAGAAGAAATGGCCATCCCTAGTTTAGCGAAGATGTCGCCCATTCCCTGAGAACCAGGCCCAGTTGCATTGCTTTCCGCCACCGTAGCGTCGTAGCACGCAAGAAGGAAGGTGCCGCGCTCCCACATCATCCCGATGCATGCGTAGCCGACGAGGTCCAAAACATTGTCCTCAATGGATTCGTTATTGGGTACCCGCGAAGAGCCCAGAAGATTTTCTAAGCGCGCCACTTTGTCATGAAGCCGGACCATCAATCCCTGACGGCCGAAACGCGAAATGTTTTTATGCCCATAGTCGCGCTGCTTGCGGCAGACCACGGCGTGCACCTCGGAGTAGTCGAAACCGAATTTTTCAGAAAATCCCATTTTTGAACCAAGGGCCCGGGCCGCGGCACCAAAATCTCTCCACGAGATGGCCACGTCTGCAGTATCGCCATCAACCGGTGCCCAGTGTGAATCGATGTGCCATTCCAGGCGGTCTCTGACTTCGCTCAGCAGCCTCGAAACATCCAAGTGCGCCGCAGACGCGTAGTCGATTTCGTAAATCTCGCGAATTGCCTGCTCAGAGGCATCTTCCCAGTACTTGAACAACGTCAACTCCCATCAGTTCTGGCGGACACACGTGCGGCCGCTCAGAAATGACTTTAATTGATATTTTTCAAGAAGTCTTCCAGTCCGCCGGGGGGATTCTTGTCATACTCGGCGGCAATCAGGTTCGCAAAATTTGCCATTTGTATTTCCCATGCATTGCTTTGTTCTTCGTACGTATCCCAGGAGGACTCAATCTCGTGAGCCGTCTCCTGGACAAATTCATCGGCGAACGCGCCCAAAATCACGAATTCTGAAGACGACGGCAAAATCACCGGGCCATCCTGGCCAAGAACTTCTCGCGAATAATGAAATCCTTTGACAACTCGACGGCCGTCAGTTCCGACAAACAATAAATCACTCGGGACTTCCGTTGGCTCGTACAGGTCAGGAGGGCGCGGCATTTCATCCGACATCTGCTGAAACAGTTCCCGCAGCCGCTCACGTTCACCCGGTTCCATCGACGCCAGGAAACCCAAAACCCCCAGAACTTCTCCAACGGTATGGTCCCCAATGGAGGGCATCCCGGGACTATCCGACCCCTTCAAATCATTCAGGTATTGATAAAACTCGTCTTCTATCCCCATGGCCCGGTCCTTTCCGCCACCGTGAGCATTAGCACGTACCAAACTTACACCAGAGTAACAATTGTTTGAACTAGATTGCGGCCATGGACAACAACACCCGCTTTGCCCAGTACGTCCGGGCCCTCCAGCAGTATACATCTCGGGAAAATCATGCCGAAGTTCCCGCTCAGCACGTGGAGATTCTGGAAAATTCAGAAATCCGCCTAGGTGCCTGGGTCTCGTACATGCGGCAGCGTTATAAGAACTCAAAACTCCCCGCGCATTACGTTGAGGAATTAATCAAAATCACCGGTTGGACCTGGGGACCCCTCCGCCGCGGCCCGCGCAAGAAAAACGAAAGAAATGCCAAAATCCTTGAAATGCGCAGCACCGGCCATTCGATTACGCAAATCTCCGATGCTTTCAACATTTCCCGGCAGCGCGTGCACCAGATTGTCAAAAACAATGATGTCTGAGCGCCGCGTTCAAAAAAGTCAAATTCCTCCGGGAGCCGCGATGGCCTTATTGATTCTTTGGCTCTTCACGTTCCTGTTGACTCAGTTCGTCATCTGGGCGTCAGCCAAAATATTGGATATTGACGTTTCTTGGCTCGAGGCCGCTGGTCTGTCCCTAATGTGGAACTTCCTGCGGATGTGGTTCGCGGCCATGACCCAAAGCGCAAAAAACGTCGAAAAGTAATTTTTTTTTCCGGCCCCTCCTTCGACCCGGTTCCTTTCCGCCACCGTCACACGTAGCATGAGCCTCTCATCGTTCTAGATAAATTTATCCAGTAACTCTGGACGTGTTATATATTTTTGGGGCCCTCCAGGCGCCCGGGAGCAAATAATCAATAAATCAATATCCCTACTGCCGGAACCGGTCGCAGTGCTGAATATTCCTGCACATCGAAAAAATATGCACTAGTGTTCAAGACATCATGAGCGCGCATGTCATCCATGGAAATAGTTTAAATGAGTTGCCCTACCTGGAGGACTGCAGTGTTGACGCCATCGTCACCGACCCTCCGTATGAACTGGGGTTCATGAACAAAAAGTGGGATGCCTCGGGAATTGCCTACAACGTCAATATCTGGGCCCACTGTCTTCGCGTACTCAAGCCAGGCGGACATCTCCTGGCATTCGGCGGCACCCGGACCTACCACCGGATGGCGTGCGCTATTGAAGACGCTGGTTTTGAGATACGTGACTCTATTAATTGGATTTATGGCAGCGGCTTCCCCAAGTCCCTGGACGTCTCTAAGGCAATCGACAAAGCAGCGGGGGCTGAGCGCGAAATTATCGGAGAACGCAAACTGGGGGGAAATGCGGCCCAATCCACGAAGGAAAAGGGCGGCACGTACGCTTCAAACACGAACAGCGTCGGAGTCGAGCCAATTTCGGTGCCCATCACAGCCCCGGCAACGGATGCAGCCAAGGAGTGGGAAGGATGGGGAACAGCCCTCAAGCCCGCCCATGAGCCCATCGTGCTCGCTCGTAAGCCTTTTGAGGACACAGTGGCCAACAATGTCCTGGCGCACGGCACCGGAGCGCTCAATATAGATAAAACGCGTATCGGCGAAGGCGGCCAGGGAACCTGGGCCTCTCCCCGGGGAGGTATCTGGAAGACCGACCCAGACCAGAAAGCCGAGTTGCTTTCCTCCACCGTCGGTAGATGGCCCGCCAATGTGATTATCGATGATTCCATCGAAGCCACCTGGACCCCGTACTTCTACTGCGCGAAAGCCTCCAAGTCTGAGAAGAATGCGGGGCTAGACGGGATGCCCGAGAAGCGACCCGATGAAAGAACCTCTACGGGGATGGGGACATTTGAGCAAAAGGGCGTCGCTAAACAAGCAAATCATCATCCGACCGTAAAGCCGCTCGAACTCATGAAATATCTCTGTCGACTCATCACACCTCCGAATGGAACCATTCTGGACCCCTTCGCTGGCTCAGGAAGCACTCTGGTGGCGGCAACCCTAGAGGGATTCAACAGCATCGGCATCGAGATGACGGCAGAATACATTCCGATTATTCAAGCGCGTCTCACATGGGCGGAATCCCAAATCGCGCCCTGAAATCGGCGCGGCTCTTTCAAACATCTCCAACGGAAAAGCAGGAGTGTCAAGATTCCCTATAGGGAGAGACAACCACAGGGGAACACAACAGGCTGCTTTCCACCACCGTCATACGTAGAAGAGCACCTGCCACAGGAGAACCACGTACCAAGCGTGCGATAACAGATAACGACGCATCAGGGGGAATCACACGCGATAACAGCCTTCCCCGCTACACAGTTTGGATAAATCTATCTGAGATGAGGGGGAACACAAAATTTAGTGTAGGGCTACCCCCCCATTTGGAGAATTTCAAAAAAGTTGCGGGACTGCCCGCACGGGGTATGGGGGGCGAACATTTGTTTGCCGAACACTTGTTCCCTCGAACACCTGTTCGCCCGAACGCTTGTTCGTGTGGATAAGCCTGTCGATAACCACCCCATAGGTGTGGATGGAGTCCCGACTTTGTCCACAGGGGTGTGGATAACCCCTCTCATACACCTTTCATACACCTTTCATACACCACTTTGTCCACAGGTCTGTTGATAACTCTGTTGATAAGTTGTCCACAAGCCTGTTGATAACCCTGTTGATAACCCCTTCTTATCTAACGTAAAGTAGAACCTACTTATTAGTGAAGTGAAACCTCAAGTTATCCACAGGTTTATCCACAAGCAGTCAGACAGCAGATACCCCTACCCCCATGCCTACTCATCGTCTACGGCATTGTGTATTCACTCATTGACTCGCATAGTCATTCATTGTCAGCGTCATCACAAGTTGTGATTCATTGTGATGCTTTGTCATACCTTGTGATTCATTGTGATGCTTTGTGATTCATTGCCTCACGACAAGCCGACCGAGCGATGTCATGGTCATTGACAACACAACATCAACACGACCGCATCCCCACCTCATCGTCATCGTGTCCATCACATAGGTGAATCGCAAGTGCCACGGGTATCACTACGGGTACATAAGTAGGTACTCATACACACATACCCTCACACAGTATTACCCTCACCCTCATACACCCTCACATACATACACACACATAGACCTACATACATAGGTGAATCACAAGTGCCACGGGTAGTGCTACGGGTAGTAGAGAACACCTACACATACGCATACACATGCGCATACACATGAGAGAGGGGAGCAACACACTAGGTGCTACTCCCCTCATAGGTGACTACCCTTATGACCACTACCTTGTAGGTGTAGTCACCACACCATTACTTCTTTCCACCTAGGTACTGTCGTCTTGCGTCAGTGAATGCCCAAGGTTCTCTCACACTCATACGCTTACCCTGACCTAGAGCAGTGAGGTACTTACAAGCCGTAGCAGTGTCAGGCACAACGACGATGTTGTGACGACTACAGAAGTTCATTGCCTGAAGAGTCAGACTGTCGTGACCATTGTCGCCCATGCCAGTCACATGACCATCACAGACCCACACGATAGGAGTGTTAGAGCGAGGACGATTACTCACTGCCCACTCCAACGCAGGAAGGTCTACACCGTTCGCTTGACCCCGTGAGAATGGCATCTCATCACAGATACGACCCTTGTCAGCAAGCACCCAAGCATTGGTGGCAACAGCCTCACCATCCTCACCAATACGCCAATCGCCCATCACTGAGTAGGTCATGACCGTACAACCTGGGGCAGACAGCACCACTTCACGCAGTTCGTCCCTGCTCATAGACATAGAGCCTGAAGCGTCCACAATCACGATGCCACCAGTCCCCTTGACAGTGCGGTCAAACACTCGCTTGTTGGGGTCACTGATGAGACGATGAATACGACGAGGAACCTTGCCAGTCTGAGAGGCGAGTCGCTTCTTGCCCAACGCACCGTTGAGAACGATAGGAAGGGGCAGTCTCTCCACCTTCAGTTTCATCCAACTAGGGGGCGAAGAGGGAAGGAGTTTCGTCTTTCGTGACGCACTCACAGCATCGGTCGTATCCACTTCCGAACTCTTAGGTCGTCCACGCTTAGGCTTGCTTGCCTCGGTGTCCCCATCGTCCGTGGTATCACCCTTGTCGGTGTCACCACCCTTGCCTTCATCCTCACCCTTAGCAGGCTCAGGCTCAGGGGGAGCAGTGGTAGCCATTCGTTCAGCCCACTCAGCAATCCGCTCAGTGTGACTAAACCCCTCAATCATTCCGTCGCCAATAGGTTCCGTTGATGCGAGTCGCTTCTGAGGGACTTTGGTTATCTCTTTCATCGCTCGCTTACTGATGTCAGCAAGCACCGCACCCCACACCTTGTTCTTGCGACGAACGCCGTTGAGAAACTTCTTGTGTCCACCCGTCCCTGCCGTAGCAAGGGCGAACATGACAGCACCACGCCAATCGTTTGTATCCACGACTCGCTCGCCGTAGGAGTCCTCGGAACCGTCCATGAGATGTTTCATGTCGTACCCCAGCCGTGAGGCAAGGTAGTTCACTCGCATCTCCTCAACCGAACGCAGGGAATCATCGCCTGCCAGTCCACGCTCCAAGTAGGGAGAAAGGTCTGTCGGAGAAACTTTGGCGTGTACCAGTTCGTGAACTCGCACCACTTCCGACAGGGCATCGTTGCCCATAGGAGCAGACATCTTTCGTGACGAAACATTGGTCACGGGTAGTCCACGGATAGGTGCGCACTCATTCACTGACCATTCGCCCGACTCTTTGGGCGTGTCCTTGCGACCAAGAGCCTCAGGCAGTGGTCGTACAGGTGACATAGTGGTCATACCGTCACCCGAGCCAACGAGTCAATACGCATCGCTTCCAAGATTGACGACGCACGGTCACCGAACACCAGTTCAGCCGCTTCACCAACAGGCAACGACGAACGCAGTTTGTCAAAGGCGTAGAACGCACGGAGCGACACTCGCTCACGACCAGCGTCAGCGAGACTCACAGCAATGCCATGAAGGTCGGACGACAGACGGGTCAGAGCAGAGGGGTGAGGTTGGTCAATGCGAATCCGCACAGGGAATCGGTCAGACAGAGCCGTAGGCAGTTCTGCCATGTTCTCAATGTTGGTCGTCATGATGACCGAAAAGCCCTCACGGGGACGATGAATGCGACCAGTCTCAGGATTCTCCCACGAAGCAGATTCGGGGGTATCGGTGAAGGCGAGCAAGGTAGCGAGAACATCGCCACCAGCCTTGTCAATCTCGTCAGCGACGAGGCGACCGCCCGTGATTCCGTCCCCATCCCACGCCTTGAGAGCCGAACCAGCAACCCAAGAGAAAGTTCCCTTGTTGTCGGGCATGAACGCACCGCACACATCGGCGGTAGTCATGTCCTCAGTACAGATAAGGCGATGCGCCCCACCCTGAGTGTTGCCGTGATTCAGACCAGCGTAGGTCTTGCCCGTACCCGAAGGTCCGAAGAGGATGATTCGGTCAATCCCTGCGGAAAGGGCGTTGTTCAGTTTCTTCCAGCAGGAAGGGAGTTTCGTGTTGTCGGTTGTAGTAGTCATACCCCACTTGTCATGCCGTAACCGATTTGGATTTACGACCCCTGACCAGCGGTTATTACGCCTGCTCCCGACGCAGACGGTCGTTGCGACACTCGTACAAGCCCTTCTTCACCTTGCGGAAGAACGGACTGCCGTCAATGAACTTCAGGGTCGTCTGATACGAGAATCCCGACACCTCAACCAACTGTTCGGTTGTGTATTGCTCGGAGTCATGCTCGCTCGCCCATTGCTCAAACGCCTTGTATTGGTCGGCTCGGCTTACTTTCGGCTCAACGGTCGTCACCCCGTCCCCACCGCACTCGGCTAGGACAGCCTCAGCAATGGAGGGGGGAATCATGTATTGAGACAGCACCTGACGGTTGATGGAACCGCCGTACTTCTGAATGACATAGAAAGCCCGTAGACGCTCGGAGTTCTCACGAACTTCCTCGGAGGGCGCACGGAACACACTTCCGTACTTCTCTTCCAACGCACGGACACCTTCTTTGTAACGCCGTTCGGCTTCTTCTTCAGTGAGTGTCATGATTCTCCCCTTGTCTAGATGTATGCGATTTGGATTTGGGCAGGATACGCCCGTGAAGTCCCGCCGTCAAGACTCTGGCAAATCCAAATCCTAACGGCGATGACACGATAGACATGACTACGACCATTATCCAACGAACAAAGGACGCTCTCGCTGACGGAACCGTCACGGGGGACGGACATACCATCTTCCTGCCCACTTTCTACGCCCCTCACTTCCCTGAGGACGAACTGCGTGTGGCAGGACTCATTCAGACGCTGGAGTCCGACTTCTCCAACCCGAAGTCCACCATCTTTGATACCGACGGAAATCCCGTGGACAAGATGGAAGGCGTGTACAACCTGTCGTTCCTCTACTGGCTCTGCGGTGCGCTGGGCGTGGACTCCAACAACGACTACAACGGTCGTGGCTCGCAGGCACAAGAACTGGTGCGTCGTGTCAAGGAGGCGTTGTCATGACCCCCACCGCTCCGTTCACCATCACCCACCATGACGAAGCCTCGTCGTGGCACGAAAGCCCTGTGTTGCTGGCTTTGGTCGGACTGACCGTCATTGTCACAACCAAGGAGGGCTACATCTTTGACGGAGAAGTGGAGTCCGTGAACAGTGACGGCACAATCGTTCTTGCCAACCTCAATCTTGGCAACTCTTGGAAAGAGATGACCATTGACATTGGGCAAATCACGAACATCCACTACTGCTGATGGTAAATCCAAATCGTGACGGCGAGGACAGGGTGGCTATGAACAAACCGCTGACTATGGACGAACCACTGCGACAGGCAATACTCGCTTGGGCGCAAGAACAACTGGACACCATGCCCGATGGCGAATACGGAGGCGACTGGTGGGGTGCGTTCAGCGACGAGTGGGACATCAACATCTGGGACTCTCAGCAACTTGGCAGTGTCGCTTACGACCAGCCGACCCGAGTGACGGCGTACCCGATGACCGAAGATGGTCAGACCAACTACGGCACTTTCGTCAGCATCGGATTCATCCAAGAGCCTGCTGACTGGTACTTTGACCACTCTTGTGGTGAATGTGGTGAGCCGATGCGTGGCAAGGGCGACGGTACTCGCCCGACTCGCTACCCTCACGGATACGCCCACGGACAGTGCGTGTACGAGTACGAAATCCAAATGTCCAAGGGACGGACAGTAGAAGTATGACCATTGACCCCTGTATCTACTGCGGTGAGTCCACCACTTTCGGTGCTACCCGTGAAGACGGCTCGCTCATCGGCAAGTTCGTCAATCGCATTCCTGCCGAGTACGACGACTACGAGACTAGCGAGTCCAAGTACGGGTATGCCTGCGCTGAATGTGCTGGCTTTGAGTGCGATGAGTGCGAGAAGCAGATTTACCTTGACTGCGAAACCCGTGTGGAGTTCATGGACGAGGACGGCAACTACCACTACGGCAACTACCACACCGAGTGCTACGACGAAGCGAAGCACGGCAAAGCCAACTACGGCGAGAACATCATGGAAGGAAGCGACAAGTGATTGCGAAGAATCAGAATGATTTCATCATCCGACTCAAGAAGTCGGAGATTCCGAGTGAGGGATTGGCTATCATCACGCTCTTCATTGAGGATGACCCCATCTTTCGGGTTGACTTGGTTCACGACCTTGACGACTCGTTGTATTACCGAGTTGAGGAAGTGGCTAACCCTGATTGCCTCATTGAGGGCAGTTACCCCGAATACTTCCCTGAGGTGACGGCATGACCTACAACCACGCCTACACACTTGGGTTCGCTGTACCTGAGAGCAAATACGAAGACTGGGAGGACTGCTTGCGTTACGAGAAGGCGAGAGTCATTGACTACCTTCTGCGTCGTGTTGCCGAGTTACAAAGCAACGACCAAGAGTTCATGGAAGCCCTAGATGGCTTTGACACTTACGAGGAGAGCGAATGAACTACAACATCAACCTTGCGTCGTACTCCACGGAGCGTCGGGAGAAGATTCTCAGCCTCTTGGAGCCACACGAACAAACGGTCTTGATTCTCCGCTTCGGACTAGACAACGGAGGTACTTCACGAACGCTCGCCGATGTCGCCGACATTCTTGGCGATGGGCAGACCCGTGAAAGCGTCCGTCGCACAGAGGCGAGGGCGATTCAGATACTTTCATCCGTGGGTGCGTTTGACACCGTAAGGGAGAAAGCGTGAATAAGAACATTGACTTTGATTGCTCCGTCAGTGAGCCGATGGACATCATCGTGACGCTCACGGACAATAAATACGACCCCGAACAGGAAGTCTGTATCGTCCACATCACAAACGAAGGACTACTGCTTGACTTCTACACAGACGGCGAACTGGTGCGAACCACAGGACGGACTTGGCAGGAGTGGTTTGACTCTTGCTCAGCAGAAGAGCCTACGGTGTGACCTTGGTCACCATAGGTTGCGTACTACGAAATACCGTACTTACACTCGCCCACCAACAGATAGAGAACTATGAATAAGACAGCAGACATCATCCGAAAAGGGAACGGCTCACTAGATGCCGATGCGTACAAGAACCTTGTCGGACACATAGACATTGACGGTCTAACCATTGAGGTTGTCGTCATGGATGCTCGCTTGGCTTACGGACGATTGGACTTCAGTGTTACGCCCAAGTCAGGCAACGGAACGAAGTGGGTATCTGCCCTCAAGGTAACACTCACTGGAGATAGAACGCTCTTGACACCAATGTCGGGAGAAACAAGAACGACAGCCACCACTGGTCTGGGATTTCGTGGGGAGGTTGCCCGTCGCAAGGCACTCCAAATGAAGAAAGACGCAGAGCAGGCTTTCGTAACCAACAAGTCCATACTGGACTTACTCATCACTCAGAAAGAGGAAACTAATGAATAAGCGGATTGTGTTTGAGAATCCTTCACCTGCGAGCCGTGGGCGTAGTGGCGGGGCTGTCCAGTCCTTCATCACTCGTCTGTCGGAGACCCCCGAGAAGTGGGCGGTCTACACCCGTGAGGCGAAGTTCATCTCGTACTACTACTCACTGGCAAGTCAGCGCAACGACCTGAAGGTGTCCGTTCGTCAGAACAAGGACGGCAAGACCTTCACCGTCTACATGATGATTCTGTCGGAGGATGGCATCAAGAGCCGTGTTGCCGAGAAGGCGAAGCGTTCTGCCAAGAAGGCAACTGCTCCTAAGAAGGCAATCGCCAAGAAGACCACCGCCAAGAAGGCAAAGGTCTGACGAGTGGTTCGCATGGGGTGGGGGCGTGTCCCCTACCCCAGCGAACGACCGACAAATCCAAATACTTAGAACCTAGACAAGGGGGGTACTATGCCGAACTGGTGCTACAACAACATGAGCGTTCACGGTGACCGTGAGTCGCTGGAGAAACTGACCACTGCCATTTCCCGTAAGGACGAAGACGGCAACGAGTTCTACGACTTGACCGTCTTGTTCCCCATCCCTGAGGAACTCCAAATCGCAAGCGTGTGGTTCAGTACAGAAAGCACTGACCCCGAACACCTTGAGTTGACCAAGAAGTACGAAGTCAATAAGGCGAAGTACGGGTATCAGACTTGGTACGACTGGTGTATCGCTAACTGGGGAACGAAGTGGTCACCTCGTATTGAGGAGTGGGAAATCAACGACTACAACGATGTAAGTACCATCAACGCCAACTACGACACTGCGTGGTCGCCTGCCGATGGACTCATTCGTGAAGTGAGCCGACAGTTCCCGACGCTTCTGTTCAGCGTTACTTCCGACGAGGAAGGTTGCTCATTCGCTTGTTGCGAGGCGTACAAGAATGGCGAACTCGTCGCAGGCTTTGGGCTAGAACTTCCCGACTGCGAGGCTATGCCCGAAGACTTCCGTGTTCGTCGTCAGGAGATTGACAAGGCGATGAAGAGCGACTGCGACAGCGATGAATACTACGAGGCGTGGGATAACCACCATGAGTGGAACAACGATGTCAAGGAATACTGCGAAGACAAGGTGTGGAACGAACTACGAGACAAGGGACTTATCCCTCGCTTGGGCGTGTGATTCGCCCGTAGTGCGTCAGGCTTCTTCTGCTGGTGCTTCCTCAGTGGCTTCGTCAGCAGACTTCTTGCTGTACTTACGCTTGGGCTTATCCTCAACGACCTCCTCGGTCGGGGCTTCCTCGGCTACTGGTTCAGCGACAGGGGCTTCCTCGGCTACGGGGGTTTCCGCCACCGTAACGGCTAGCACAGCGTGTTCGCAGTCGGCAGTGTGGACATGGGTGAGGGCTTTCTTGGCGGCTCTCTCTTCGGGGGTCAGTTTACGCATCACAAACTCCTTGTTCGTTACAGGAAGCAATAATACCAAATCTTGCCAGTGTCCTCGGTAAATCCAAATGTCTACAAACCTGACAGGGGAGTCATGATGAAGAAATGGACAGTCCAAGTAACTGAAAGCATCAGCCACTGCTACGAAGTGGAGGCTGAAGACCAAGAGGGGGCATTGGAGGCGTATTACCGCCTCACCAGCGAGCAACTGGAGTCCGAGGACTTGGACGGCAATGCCGATTGGGATGTTCCTTGGGACATCACGGAGTCCACGGAATAAATCCAAATCCCTACCGAGATGACAAGGGAAGCATGGAACACGAACAAGAACCCGATTACGAGGGCGAGCAATACGCCGAGTTTGTCATGTCTTGGGTCAGCGGAGGCGGTCAAACCTCTGATGCCAACGAGGCTTGGAACTGCGGTATTGCCCGAACTGCTGGCTACACACTGGCTCCCGAGGGCAACGAAGAACGCCCGTATTACATGGACATGACACCCGAAGAGAGAGAAGCCGACAACATTCGCTTTGAGATGGCGATGGAGATGGGGGATTGGTGATGACCGCCAACATGAAGTACCTAGAGATGACTCCGACACGGGGAAGCAAGTGGAACAACGAAGTTCGTGAATCCATGCCTGCTGGTTACAACAACAGCGATAATCCCCTGCCCGAGAAGTTTCGTGGCAAGTCGCCCTACATGGTGAACACGGTTCTCCACTTGGGGTGGAACGAGGACGACGCTCTCGCCCTGCTGAACTTTGCCGATGAGTCGGGCGACCATCCCGATTGGTCAGAGGCAGATTGGGACGAGTTGCTCTTTCACTTCCAACAGATTGAGCCGTTGGCTATTCACTTGGAGGGGCTATGACTATCGGATACAAGGTTTGCGCCGAACAGACTTACCCGTTATCGGGAGTCACGATTTTTGAGTGGAACTACTACATCGTCAATGACGAGTCACTCTTGCCGTCCGCTTGGATAGCAATGTCCGACGAGGATAGGGCAACCTACCTCAACGAGGACGCTAACTGTCATTGGGTCAAGGGCTGGGCTGAGTGCGACGATGACGATGGGTTTGACAAGGTTTTGGACGACGAGGCTGGCGAACAGGAATACAAAGTTGTTTTATTGGAGAGGTGGTAACACATGGGTGCTGTGAACTTTTACTGTGAGGCAGAGGGCAAGACTCTTAGTGAGGCTTTCCGCAATGCTGTTGATGACGCTCGCTACGAGTATGGTCATCGTGGCTACACGGGAACCATTGCGGAGAAGTCTGGGGTATCACTCGTAGACATTCCGCTCAATGTTCTGCCCGAAACTGGCGACAATGTGGGTCTTGGCGAGAGAGTCGCTAGCGCACTCGCCTACTTCATTGAGGATGAGTCCCTGTCCGCTCCCACCGAATACGAGTGGGCTGTGCTGGCTAAGGCTGACGCTATTGCTCTCCGTGACGCTGTTGGTGCGAGAAAGTTTGAGCGAATGGCTGAGATTTGGGATGAGAAATGGGGCAATGCCCTTGCCTTTCGCCTTACTGAGAACAAGTTTGCTTTCTGCGGAATGGCGAGTTGCTGATGGGTGCTGACTTTATTGGAGGGTTCGTCCCCGTATCCCGCACCCGTGACGAGGCTTTGACCGCTCTGCGTGGAATGAGCGATGAGGCTATCCTCAATGCGATTTACCATACTCATCTTGACCCCGAGTTTGCTGATGAGAACTTCTTTACTTTTGACGAGTTCACTGACGAAGTTGTCGGTATCAACCGTGAGACACTCATGTCCGAGTTAGAAGGTGTCGTGAACATCACTTATGACATTGCCGAGGGCAAGCACCGTCTTGCCACATGGGTAAAACACGACGACATTACTTTCGTCATCGCTGGCGGGGCTTCGTGGGGAGATACTCCCGAGTTCGTGGATGAAGTATCTCTGTGCTACTTCTTGGGCGTAACCTACGACCCCAATAAGCAACTTGTATGGGCAGACAGGGTTGAGTCGTGACCACCCAAGCGTTTGCCCGACAAATCCAAATCCCGACTACGGAGACAGGGGAAGTATGAGACTTATTATTCACGCTGGAACTGGGACGATTATCCCTGCCGAAGAATGCCTTGTCGTCACGATTACCGATGACGAATACCCCCTTGACCATGAAATCGTTGAGCGAGCCGAAGAAGATGGCTTGCCCATCAGCGAACTGTTGTCGTCAAACACAATGTCGTTCTCACCTCTCGCCTTGCGTGAGGAAGCACGGGAAATGCTGGATGGCGGTGGCTACTACGACGCTGACGACACTAGCCCTGAAGCCGAAGCCGTCCGTTGGTGTGCGTACATCGCCACCGATGACGAACTCAACGAGGTTGGTCAGTGGATTATGAACGACGACGACTTGTGGCAGACCTATCGCACCTCGTTCACCGAAGGAATCCGATGGGGATACGGCGAGCATGGCAACCTCAAGGGTGATGACCGTGGGTGACCGTGGGAACATCGGCATTCGTCAGCCCAACGAGGAAGTGACGCTGTTCCTCTACACGCACTGGTTCGGTAGCGGTGTCTGCCACACCCTTGCGGAAGGATTGAGAAAGTGTAAGAACGAGGGTCGCCTAGATGACCCTGCGTATGCGACACGAATCATCTTTGACACCCTTACGGGTTGTACGGGCGAAAGCACGGGCTACGGCATTGCTGTTGGCTCGCCTTGCGATAACGAGCATGAGATTCCGATTGTCGTATGGGAGAACTACGGGAATCCGACCATTCACTACGGGTGCGGACGCTTTACCCCCGAAGGTTGGATAGAAGCCTTTGGGCGACAAATCCAAATGTCCGATACGGGGGCAGGGGAAGTATGAGCGACGAAATCAACGGGAACCACATCGTCATTTACTATGACGCAGACATGAAAGAAGCCGATGGGCTTGGTTGGTGCGTGGAACTTCTCCCCTCATCAACGACTCATCGTTTCGCCACTCTTGCCGACGCACAGTTGTTCATTACGGACAACTCTTGGTACTTCCTGCCGAGCATTCATGTGGTGAAGTCGTGACCATCCGAGTCTTTGAGTCCAATCCGACTTACGACCAGTGGTGCGAAGCCAACGGGCTTGACCCTGACGACGACGAAACCTACAACGCCTACTGCGAGTGGAGGGCAAATAACCGATGAGCGACCTTCCCGAGCGAGTTTATGTCATGCGAGTCATTTCGTATGATGTAGCCGACTATGTAGGGCGAATCAAGACTGCCCGAGCCAGCGAGGTCATCTACGACCGAAACGGCTCTCGTCCACTAGCCGTGGACACGCCAATCACCATTGAGGAAGTTATTGACCTCATTGAGAACGACTGCTACGAGGACTTCTCTAGCACGGTAAACCTTACGGAACTAACATTCCAAGACGAGAAAGGAAACAAACTGTGATTCACTCCGATTCACACCTTGAGTCGCTTATCGGAAAGCGAGTGCGACTCCAGTACACCAATGACCCATACACGAAACTGCGTCAAGGCGACGAGGGAATCGTGGACTTCGTGGACGACACGGGAACCATCTCCGTAAAGTGGGATTCGGGTTCCTCGTTGGGACTCAACGCTGAGTTTGGCGACCGATGGGTGGTGTTGGGATGAAGCGACTACTCCCCATTGTCATCGGGACTCTCGCACTCACTGCTTGCGGTGGAACACGAACGGTCTATGTGACAGACACCGAAGTACCAAACAGTCCTGAAAAAACTGTTGTCAAGACTACGGACGCTCCGATTGCGACTCCTGCCCCCACTCAGGCTCCGTGGACGGAGGAAGATGAGTTCATCTACGACATTGAGAGCAACTACTCAGGAACAATCTATGTCGGTCGCTACCAGATGATTGAGACTGGCAGGATTGTCTGCGACTACCTCCTTGACGGAATGACGGGACAAGAAGTGGTGTGGGCTATTGAGAATGCTGGCGGAGACCTTGAGTTTGTTCAGTTGGTGGCTTTGTCCGCAGTGGCAAACTTCTGCCCCAGCCAAGCCTATAAGTTTGACGGATTGTGATTATGAAGCGACTACTCCCACTAACAGTTCTCCTCCTCGCTGGTTGCTCGTCGGGGGTAATCAGTGGGGAGGAAACCACCCTCGCTCCTTTGCCGACAACGGGCGTACCCGTTATTGACACACTGCCTGCTGAGGAAGTCACTTACACTCCTGCCGAATACGCTTTCTTTGATGATGTTGCGTACTTCTACGGGGGTGTCGTGATGGACGACAACTCACTTCTTGAGTTCGGCGAGTTGTGGTGTCAGTTGATGGAAGAAGGCATGGGCGACACCGATGTTGTGGAGCGCATCAACGAAGGTGCGACTGACGATGTAGACCGTGCGACTCACTTCGCTATCTTGCTGGCTGGCATCAGGAACTTGTGTCCATCGCAGTCGGGTAAAGCCGAGTACATCGCACTCAACGCACCTCTGCCGTAGTCCTTTCCACCACCGTAACGGCTAGAAGGACACATAACCGCAGGTCACGGGTATTTGTGGCTTGCGAAGAAAGCACTCCAAAGCGGGACTAGGCGGGTTGGCGAACGCCCGTTATTCCATTATTATTGCCATCAGAAACTCGCCAAATCCAAATCGGCGACCGTGAGACAGGGGAACTATGACAATCACCGAAACCATCACCACAGAAACCATCAAGCCCTCCGAGAAGGCGAGCCGTACCTTCATCCGTGCGAAGCAGGCAAAGGCTGAGGCAGGCAAGGCATACGACGAGGCTCGTCAGACCGTTATTGACGCTTTCGCATACGACGGCGTGGAAGTCGTGTTCGTGGACGACCACAAGGTTGAGTGCGTGGATGTGACCAACCGTGACTTTGATGTGGAGAAACTGGAGGCACTGATTCCTGCCAGCATTCTGCGTCAGGTCGTGAAGATGACCGTAGACAAGGATGCCTTTGACAAGGCGGTCAAGGATGGACTCATCCCTGCGACCGTGGAGCAGGAAGTCGTCACGCCGAAGCACACGGTTCGTGTGGACTCCCGTAAGGGCGTTGCCTCTACTGTGGAAGCGTTGGTCAAGTGATGACCGACCTTTCCTACAGTGCGGACATTGACTTCCTCGCCCCCGAAGTAGCCAAGCGTTTAGAGAAAGACTTGGTGAAGAAGGCAGGAACTATCTCACCCGAGTCCGCACGGGCGTTGGTGGACTTCTATTACAGAGTCCAAGAGCATCGCATCGCACTGGGCAACCAGCGTTCGTCGCTGTCTGCCACGGACAACCTGCTCATTGACTTCTACCACCTCCAAATGGCAACGGTTGAGAACTCCGTGAAGCCAGCACTCAAGGCTTACGCAAACGCCCATACCGTTGGGCAGTGGGCAACAAGCCAGTATGGAATCGGAGACATTCTTTCCGCAGGACTGCTCGCCCACATTGACATTTCACGGGTGGAAACTGTTGGACAGATTTGGTCATACGCAGGTCTGAATCCGAATCAGAAGTGGGACAAGGGCGAGAAACGACCGTGGAACGCCGACCTGAAGTTGCTCTGCTACAAGATTGGCGACTCGTTCGTGAAGTTCCACAAGCAGGACAAGTGTTTCTACGGACACCTTTACGCCCAAGAGAAGGCTCGTCGCATCGCCAAGAACGAGGCAGGCGACTACGCCGAACTCGCAAAGCAGACGCTGGAGTCCAAGAACATCAAGGACAAGGACTTACGGGCGATGCTGGAGCGTGGGATGTTGCCAGCGGGACGGATAGAACTCCAAGCCCGTCGCTATGCCACCAAGATTTTCCTGTCGCACTGGTTTGAGGTCGCTTACTTTGCCCACAACGGCAAGTTGCCCCCGAAGCCGTGGGTACTGGAACACGGTGGTCACGCCCACTACATTCCGATTCCCCACATTCCCGAGGAACACGCACGGGCGATTGAGGACGCAAAGCCCAAGAAGTAGGTCTGAGCCATCACGAATGAGAGAACCGAAATAACGAAGTGAGTCGTCTTGCCGAAGAGAACCGAGAACAACGAACGAGTCCCGCTCCGCGCCGAGCGTTGGCACTGTGGACAAGGCAGGACAAATCCAAATCGTGAGTGAGTAGACAGGGAGATTATGAACATCAACAGCATCATGCGAGCAGAGGGCATTACGCCCAACACCGAGTTGGAAATCATGGATAATGCTCTCGCCATGTTTCGTGCGTGGGAAACATTCACCGAGGCACGGACAGCACACTTCATCGCCCACAGGGAATGGTTGCCCTCGTACTTTGAGAAGGAAGCCTCACGATTCTTTGGCGGTCGCTACACCGAAGAGGACATTCACGAAGTGTGGGTGTGCGCCCATGACCACCTCAACCCGAACTGGGAACAGGAAGCCGACGACGCATTGGCGAACTTGACCGATGACGAACGGGCAGAACTTGAGGAAGCAGTAGACGACATGATGACATTCGTTGAGAAGAAGTTTCAGGAACGAGACAAGACGAATGCCGTCCTAGCCGAACTCGCAAAGGACTTTCAGTAATGGGTCTGTTCACCACGATTGTTGCCTACAAGTTGGGCAAGCGAAGCGGTAGGCGGGACTCCGAGACCGTCGTCGTCCACGATAACCGTGACCCCGAGTGTCTGAACTATGAGTCGTACTGTAAGAACTACGGGTCATGTAACGGGCAGAAGTGCGACTACGGGAACGACTAAATCCAAATCCCGAGCGACTGGACAAGAGAACTATGACCACTACCGAAACCACCGAGATTGACCCTGCTACTACCGAACTCACGGTTGGCATGACTCTCCCCAATGGGGAAATCGTCATCGCTCTCCGCAAGATTGACGAATACCGACTCTGCGAGGACGGTAACTACAACTACGCCATGTGGAAGGTGGTGTGCGTTCGTGGGGGCAAGAACTTCCACGACTATGCCACTCGTACCGTCACACTTCTCCCGACCCATTGGGGCGTGAGTGGTGGCGACTACTGGCACGACATTCACGACGCTCTCAACAAGATTGGATTGGGGAACTGACATGACCACCATTACACAAATCGCAAAGACCGTGGACGAGATTGTCCACCGCACCGCACCCGACAAGTTTGGGATGGAAGCCACCCTCTTTGGGTGCGACGATGACGGTGCGTACATCTTGGGTTCGGAAGGCGACCCCTATCAACTTTTGTGGGGTTCTAAGCGACCCGACAACATCAAGGCGATTGCTTTGGTGGTTACGGGCTGGGCTTCTCCGACCGACGGTGAGGACATTGCCCCCAGCAAGCACCCCGAGCGCATCCGTGTTCGCATGGTTGTCTGTAAGGGCATTGACGGTTTCAGTACCGTCATGCGTCGTGCTGACACCCCCGACGAGGCTGAAGTAATGGGCGACGAGGGTACGGGTTCTCTCCGTGACGCTATGGAAGCGTGGTGGTCACGATGAAGCGTGTCTACCTGACGCAGACCTACGAACTCACCATCACGGTTGATGTTGAGTTACCCGACGACCTTTCGGACGAGGACATGATGAACACCCTCACCGACTTTCCCATCAACGCAACGGTTGAGTCAATGTGGCACGAACTCAATGACAGCGACGACATTCCCGAAATCACGGTT
>Ga0209358_10001363_pt1 | contig 19538 bp, 25 predicted proteins | sample LauGreFa1BDMLBSN_2_FD_187574 | JGI IMG/M metagenome (GOLD analysis project Ga0209358, IMG submission 187574) | Freshwater lake microbial communities from Lake Michigan, USA - Fa13.BD.MLB.SN (SPAdes) (version 2) | ecosystem: Environmental > Aquatic > Freshwater > Lake | place: Lake Michigan, USA...
GCGGAACCAGAAGAACCTGAAGTTCCAGCGGAACCAGAGGTTCCAGATGTTCCAGCGGAACCAGAAGAACCTGAAGTTCCTGCGGAACCAGAGGTTCCAGATGTTCCAGCGGAACCAGAAGAGCCTGAAGTTCCTGCGGAACCAGAGGTTCCAGATGTTCCAGCGGAACCGGAAGTTCCTGAGGCTCCAGCGGAACCAGAGGTTCCAGAGGTGCCTCTAGATCCAGAAGAGCCTGAAGTCCCAGCGGAACCAGAAGAACCTGAAGTTCCTGCGGAACCAGAAGAACCTGAAGTTCCTGCGGAACCAGAGGTTCCAGATGTTCCAGCGGAACCAGAAGAACCTGAAGTTCCAGCGGAACCAGAGGTTCCAGATGTTCCAGCGGAACCAGAAGAACCTGAAGTTCCAGCAGATCCGGAAGTTCCAGATGTTCCAGCGGAACCAGAAGAACCTGAAGTTCCAGCAGATCCGGAAGTTCCAGATGTTCCAGCGGAACCAGAAGTTCCAGATGTTCCGGCGGATCCGGAAGTTCCTGAGGCTCCAGCGGAACCAGAGGTTCCAGAGGTGCCTCTAGATCCAGAAGTACCACTTGTTCCAGAACTTCCTGATGTACCACTTGTTCCAGAAGAACCAGAAGTCCCACTAGTACCGCTTGAACCTGAAGTTCCTGATGAACCGCTAGTGCCAGAAGAACCGGAAGGAGTGCTTAAAGTACTAGTAACATAAGAATAAGTATTACCTTCTGTATAAAATGTAACTATTCTTGTTTGATTATCATTATTATCAGCATACATTCTGATAATTAATCTATCTGTAGTATTTAATATATTAGATGAAACAACGCCATTTGTTTTTACTTCAACGGGAGTTGTATTATTTGAATTCCAACCAATTGCTGCAATATCAGAAGTAAATAATAATGTTTCGGTTCCCCCCGCAGTGCGTTTATAAATACTAAAATAATATTGACAATCACTAAGTTGCGTTGGCTTAGTAAAATAAGCATAACAATGCCAAATACCATTTGGAATAAGCTCGATATTTGGATCTCCAACGTCTGTAATAAATTCGCCAAACAATCTACCATGTTCATTTGCGCTTAAACTTATAGCAACACTTTGTTGCCCACCGGCTGTTGTATACTTGCTTAACTGTTTATATGTTAATGGAGATTGAGTAACTGAAGTATTTAAGAAATAATTTTGACCACCGGAAATGCCATTTATACCACTAGTTCCAGAAGAGCCTGATGTTCCACTTGTGCCGCTTGATCCTGAAGCTCCAGAAGAACCAGAAGTGCCACTAGATCCAGAACCGCCATCTATACCACTAGTCCCAGAAGAGCCAGAAGTACCGCTTGAACCTGAAGAACCACTGGTACCTGAACTTCCTGAAGTTCCACTAGTGCCACTCGATCCCGAAGTCCCAGAAGAGCCACTTGTTCCAGAAGAACCAGAAGTACCGCTGTTACCACTTGAGCCAGAACTACCTGATGAACCACTCGAACCAGAAGTACCATCATCACCTTTATCACCTGTTCTAGCAAAAGTTAAAATACAATCGTCTCCATTAGAGAAAGGATTTGCAGAAGAGGAGTCTACTGGAGATACGTTTATCTTAAAAAAACCACCTTCTTCAGAGATTGAACTTATTGTAAATAATAAAAAAGAACCAGTATTGAACAACTTACTTACTTTAACATGCCCTTTAATTGTAGAGGTAGAGTCATCTATTGTTCTTAGATAATTAGTAATATCAACATTATCTAAGTCAACTTTATCTATATTTATTCTAGTGCTAGTATTTTGAGTACTTTGATTTAAAATAAAATTACCACTTCCGGGATCAGTATCTGTTGTGGTTGTGTCAAAATTGTATTTAAAAGAAGCTCCACCGAAATTTCCGTCTTGACCTGATGTTCCGCTAGTGCCTGAAGTACCACTTGTTCCACTCGATCCTGAAGATCCAGCGGACCCAGAAGTTCCATCTATTCCTGAGGTTCCAGCGGAACCAGAGGTTCCAGAGGTTCCGGCAGATCCGGAGGTTCCGGCAGATCCAGAGGTTCCAGAGGTACCGGCAGATCCGGAAGAGCCTGAGGCTCCAGCGGAACCAGAGGTTCCAGATGTTCCAGTGGAACCAGAGGTACCGGCAGATCCGGAAGAGCCTGAGGCTCCAGCGGAACCAGAGGTTCCAGATGTTCCAGCGGAACCAGAGGTTCCAGATGTTCCAGTGGAACCAGAGGTACCGGCAGATCCGGAAGTGCCTGAGGTTCCAGCAGATCCGGAGGTTCCAGCGGATCCCGAGGTTCCAGCGGATCCCGAGGTTCCAGCGGATCCAGAGGTACCGGCAGATCCGGAAGAGCCTGAGGTTCCAGCAGATCCGGAGGTTCCAGCGGATCCCGAGGTTCCAGCGGATCCAGAGGTACCGGCAGATCCGGAAGAGCCTGAGGCTCCAGCGGAACCAGAGGTTCCAGATGTTCCAGATGTTCCAGTGGAACCAGAAGAGCCTGAGGTTCCAGCGGATCCCGAGGTTCCAGTAGATCCAGAGGTTCCAGCTGAGCCGGAAGCTCCTGAGGTTCCGGCAGCTCCATCAGATCCAGAAGAACCTGAAGAACCTGAAGTCCCGGATAATCCGGGCGTGCCTGCTCCAGCTCCACTGGAAATTTCTACAATATTTGGAGACTGTGGCGAAATTATTACCTCTGTCGAATTTTCTGTAACAATAATGTCCATATATTATCTTGTTACCTCTGGGGCTATAATTATTTGTCCATTAAGCACTTTAGCAACAGCAGCATCTCCGCTTGTATATCTTTCTATGTCATACAATAAAATACCAACTGGCAAAGAAGAAGTGTCTGTAGAATTTAATTGAACTGTAATAATTCCGCTTACAGCAGAGTAAATTTGAGGTTCTAAATCTAAAAGGACTCCTGTATCTCCGTAATTATACTTAGCTTTACCCCTTACATAATAACCAGATAGATTCATGTTTGAACCATCTGCGTTTTTCAGAGTAGCAGTTAAAGAGTAATCTTCTCCTTGAGTTAGAGAAATATTGTAAGAACCCATAAACTTTATTACACCGAAAAGCAATAATTAAATTGCCAAAAAATAAAAATCAGGTTCTTAATGATGCTGCGCAAGAATTAATATGACGCTTTACCATGTTGAATGATATTTCTTTAGAGCAAATAAAATCATTATTTCTTGGGCACCAATTCCAATCGCCAGCATTAAATTTATAGTTAGTATCATTCCAACATCCATGACAAACTTGAGTATTTATTACTCTATAGGGAGTAAAAAACTCTGAAAACGGCATACTAAAACCACTAATTAATATAACTTTTTTGCTTAAACCCCAAGCTAACCAACTAATTCCAGATCCAAGGCCCATGTAAAACTCACAATTATATAACCAAGTCATAGCTTCTTGAAGACTTTTAGTTTCTGGATGAATAACATTATTAAGCCCCTTAAGATCCATGTAATCGAGCGGCTCTTTTTGAATAACTACTACTTTATAGCCTAAATTATTTAAATAATCGACTGTTTTTTGCCATCCATTTTCATGATGCCAATGTTTACAACTCGCTGTGGAAGAAGTACTTATGCACACATAACGTTCTTGAATCGGGCGATTTTTATTCTCAACAAACAACTTTGTTTTGATTTCTTTAAATTTTAAACCCAAAATTTCGCAGGCTACTTCTTGAAGATTCTTCTCCCTACAATCAGATGGAGATTTAGAACTATCTTCTCCAATATAATATCCTAAATCATAAGAAGCATAGTAACCAGTTTTTCCCGACTCTGAATAGGGAAAGATATTTATATTATTATATTGGTTTTTAAACAAATCAGAAAATGGAGTATAGTAATCAACCTTACAAGAGTGTTGTTTTTGAAATTCGCTAACAATAGGCGTCCAAGCTAAACAATCCCCCAAAGAAGGCGATTGGTTTATAATTTTAATGAGCTTATCTTTTGGATCAAAATTAATATTTACTATATTTCCATCCGAGTGTTCTGTTATTTTTATATTCCAGTCTATAAAATAGTTGCGCCCACAAGCAGACCACATATTATTTGTAATAGTAGACGCATACAAGCAAGAATTAGTTTTGCGATTTATAAACTCAACGGAATAAACATCTTTAAAACTTCCAACTATTTCTACTTGAGCTTTTTGATTAAAATCAACATAGAATTTATTGCTTGGCTTTTTAATTGGGCGATGTTTAATTTCAGTATTGTTGTATATTTCCAGCAGCTGATCTTTCATATTATAAGGATATTAGGTAAGTTCTATTCTCTTGATCTAAAAAATAAAATGGGTAGAGGCAATTTAATTTTTCTTTTAAAATAGTTAAGTTGTTGATTCCAGTTCTATTGTTGTTTTGCAGATTTGAATTATCACAAAAAATAATTTTTTGATTTGATGCTCGAGTTTTATCTGCTAAATTGGCGATTAAGTCTGGATCGTCATAACAATTCATCTTTACAAAACAATAATCTCCATTAAAGTTATCAAAGAAAACATCATGATCAAAAAATAATGTTGCTAACTTCCCTTTTTGTTCGTTATTGTAATCAAAATTAATGAAAGAAATCGTTTTTTTATCTTTTTCCCAATTTAATTTGCTTAAGTAAGTAGATTCTGCGGCGTCATAGACATCGTCAAAAAAATCTATTTTCCTAGGAGAAGATAAATTTAAAGATCTTCTTCTTGATTTGGCTTCTTTTATTAATTGGACCTCGCCTCTTAAGTTCCAATTCCTGAAATTTTCAGAATCATAATGTTCTCTAGCTATATAAGTTGTTCTTGGTATTGTTAGAGATTTTCCTAACTCTTCGAGTCTTAATAACCATTGGCCGTCGTTGGAAGAACAAGCTCCTGCGTCAGAGTGTTCTTCGAAAAATAATCCCGGCACATTCCTAAACACTCTCAAATAACCAAAAATTCCAGTTCTTTTATACCATAGCCTTTCAAAACCTTCTAGAAAAGATTTATTATCTCTAGACATGTAAACATTATCAACAAAATTATTAAATACATCAACTTGACTTTCTGGCAAAACGTTTCTATATTTATTAGCGTTAAAATGCAATAAATAAGCTTCTGGAAATTTGGTAAAATAGTAGACTATCTTTTCGAAAGCGTTTGGTAAAATTTTATCATCTCCGTCGATAGGGCAAATTACATCTCCACAAGAAAATAATTGAGGATTCCACCATAATTGTTTTTTATGATTCAACTCGACCAGTCTTATTCGAGAGTCTTTTTTTGATAATTTTATTAATAATTCTCTCGTTGAATCTGAAGAAAAATCATCAGCAATTATCCATTCCCAATTTTTATAAGATTGAGAAAGAATTGAATTTGATTGCTCCTCTATGTAAGCTTCTGAATTATAAAAAGAAGTAACAATTGAAAGTTTCATAATCACAAATCAAATTTATGTTTTAAATTTAACGAACACTTTAGATAAAACTCATATTCTTTCATAAACGAATTTGGAGAATCTTTTTGAGAAGGATTCATTTGATAATACCATCGCTCGTCAAGATGATATATTTTTGGATCTGTATATTTATTCGCTATTCTTATTGTACCATAAACTTCATTTTTCCAAGGATCTTCATTCTTTTCAATGCAAGAAGCAAAAAAATCTTTATCCCAAATACAAGCGTTATGCGTTAAAAGCCACTCCGTTTTATTTTTTGCTTTTAAAATACGTTTATTTTTAACAAAATGACTTGTTTTAATAAATTCATGAGAGTGCCATAATTTTTCATGTATTCTAAGACAATTCCAATTATTATATCTTATTTTATATAAACTTTTTTTAAATAGCTCATAATCAACCGGCACAATTGGCCACATGTCTTCTTGCAAATAAAGAACGTATTTTGTTTTTATTCCATCAAGAATTTCCATTAAGCGATTAGAGAAATCTGAAGAAGAATTATATTTTCCTAATTTAATATTATTAATTCTTGAATCATTAAAAGGCAAACTTTTCTCTTCAGAATAAAAATAAATCGGCCAATTCAAATCCCAATTCCAATAGCGATCAAAAGATAAATACCAACCGTTCCAAAAAGATTCTTTGCTATCAGAAGATTGAATTAACACCGATATATCAGAATCTAAGCTGTCAAGTTTGAAAATCGGAGTTCTAGCATCAATATTTACTCCTTCTTTAAATTTTAAATCAAGATAGGAAATTCCCGGAGATTGTAAAGCGGATGGTGTTTTATAAATACCTCTCCTTTGATCAGATAAGAAAACATTGCCCCACAAGTCAATCGTATCCCATTTGCTATTATTAAAAATTAAAGAATATTTATTAATAAATATTTGATTTACCAAATAACAATGAGTTTCGGATTGTTGGCGACAAGAAAATAAATCTCCCTCAAGTAATTCATGCGGAGAATCAATAATTTGTTTACCGAAAGAGGTACTTATTAAATCGTATTTATTATTTAAATGATAGGTATTTAAAATTTTTTCATAAAATTCTTTGTACTCCCCATAAACAACACAGTCGCACTCACAAATAACAATAGCATCATAATCTTTTATGAAATTATTACAAATTATATTTTTATGCGATAAAAAACAACCATAATGAGCTGGAGATAAAAGATAATCTCCGGGAAGTTGTGAAACCGCTTGGGGTCGATTGCAAGTTTCTACAGGTGGAATATCAGAAAATTTAGGAGAAATAAACTGTTCGTAATCTAGGCCAAAAGAAGATAATTTTTTTAAAGATTCTATAGATTTTCGCTCCCTCTCCCCCTCAACATCATTTAATATGTGGACAAGTTTTATTTTTGGTTTTTTTTCTGAATGAAAAATTACTATGCTAGAATTTTTTTGATAGTCGCTTGTAAAACTAAATCCGCAATCTTTTAACAAATCAGCAATATATAAATATCCTTCTTCTCCAATCGAACATAAATGAATTTCTCCAGATATTTTCTTTATTTTATGTCTAAGAAAATTTTTATCAATAGATTTAAAAAATTCTAACTCAGCGCCTTCACAATCTATTTTTAAATAATCAATGTATGAAATTTTATTTTCTTCAAAAAATTGATTAGCGTTAATAATCGACACTATTTCTTTTTTATTTTTTAAACCCCAATTATGGTTTATTATTTCGGTGTAATTTGTTTTCCCGCAAATACTAGAAACATCTCCAACTAAAAACTCTACTGATTCAGTTTTAGACCCCACCCCTAAATTAAAAATTGAAATGTTAGGTATATCTTTAGTATTTTGCTGCAAATAATTAAATGTTTCTTTTACTGGTTCTATAGAGTATATTTTTTTAGCCCCCATAGAAGCGGCAAAAAGACTAAAAAAACCAATATTCGCACCAATATCGACGACAATATCACCTGCTTCTATATTTTTATAACTTTGCGATATAAAATTTTCATAATAGCTCCAAAAAGAAGACTGATCCAAAGGATTACATTGGAGATTAATTTTTTTATTTTCAATAATAATTTCTGTAGTAGGAAAAAAAACTGGAACCCAACTACTTTTAGGTTTTGAATCAATAAATGTTATATCTTCAATAATATTTCCCGCATCATCAAAAAATTCAACAAGAATTCCATTTTTATAATTTTTTTCACTGTTTGGTTTTATCCAAATAGAAAAATTCTTTTCAAAAGGTAATCCGTAGTGAATATTTTGGAAAACTAATTTTGTAATAGCATCTCGCATCCTCACGTTAAATGTTTTTAAATCAGGATGCGTTTTCGTTACTGTAAAAGAAATTTTAATTTCATCTTCATTATAAGAAACATTAAAAAAACGAGAAGAAACAGCCTCATGAATAAAACTCTTTAAAAGATTTAAATTAGAGTTTTTATCTGATAAATATTTGATATTATCAAATTGTTTGTAGTAATCCCCATAAACATCTAAATCATACATTAACACAGGCATTTTCCATCCGATAGCTTCTTTTAAAACTAATGGATTTGTTTCTTTATCATGATTTGAGCCTTTGGATGCAAATAAGAAGACATCCATTGCATTATAAAACGTATCAGTATCTTTTCTTTCGCCCCACCATTTACAATTGCTGGGAAAATCTTTCATCAAAGGCTCCCAATAAGATTTGAAATTATCAGCTTGATTTCCTACGAAATGAAACTGAACAGGCTCATCGAGTAAAGATTTAGCATATTCTACAATTTCAGCTTGATTTTTTCTCGGAGTAAACAGGCCAACATTTAAAAAATGAATTTTATCAGGATCTAACCCTAAAGATATCAAAGAAGATTTTCGATCTGTTTTATTTTTGTACTCCACGGGATACTGAACAACATCTGATTGAATATTCAGCTCAGAAAATAATTTTTTTTGATAATCACTAACAAAAGCAAACCGATCTGGAAAAAATAATTTATTGTTAATATTAAAACTACTATCATGAGATGTTTCAATAATTTTATAAGAACGAGCTGAAACATAAATTTTAGAAGCGACCTCGTAATCACAAAAATACTCAGGCATTTCTTCAAAATGAACTACATCGGGCTTGATTTTATTTATAACAGAAACTAATTCCTGTTTGTTTTCTTCTAAAGTAATAAGCTTGTCTTTTAGCAATTCGGAAATCTGATTTCTTTGAACTACTAAAACTCCGCCAGTAATATTTTCATATTCAACACAGTAGACTTCGCAAGAATCTTTCAACGCACTTATTTTTTTTAACAAATATTGCGGGGCACCACCTGTAGACAAATGAGGCGTAATAAATAAAACTTTAAGCTGGCTCATAGCAAAAAAATGACATCAGTTGTTGTAATTTACCCCGGAAGCATAATCTAAAAATTATTTGGAAAATCTTCTTGACTTCTACTTAAATCTTTCTATGATTTAAAACATGCGACAAGACGAACTCTATTGTGTTACCACCTACATGGTAAATAAAAAAGTTAAGGATTACACAAGGAGACTGATAAATTTCTTAAAGGGAAAAGGCAAAGAAGTACTATTAATTTCTCATTATCATATTCCAATAGAGTTTCAAGAAACCGTAGACTATTGTATTTATGATAGCAGAAATTATTTATTAGAAGATAATAAATATAAAGGCTGGATCACACACGGGAATAGTTATTTTTACGTAAAATCACAAGAGTTCTTTACAACAAATTCTTCTTTAGCTTGTTTTCATTTCTTCTCGTCTTTATTTTTTGCCAAATTCGCACACAAAAAAATTGTTCATTATATAGACTACGATTCTGATTTAATAAACATAGATCAATATGAAGATAACTATCAAATCCTTAAAAATTCTGATTACTCTTCAGTAAGGTATAAAAACAATACTGGATCTCTTTTCGCAGACACAAGCAGTGTTAATTTAGAAAAAATAAATCTAAATAATTTTCTTATAAGCGATGAGCAATTTAAAAGTTTAGTAGAGCAAAACAGAACTTTTGAAATGCTGTTTGAGAATAATTTTCTAAAATTAGAAAATACGCATTGGAAATCCTTTGAAGATCTTAGTAAAACCGTAAGAGCGGGCCTAGAACACGTTCACTCTATTGACTGGGTATGTTTAGCTGTAGAGCGAAGCAGTAAAAAGTTATTTATTGTTATAGTTAACCCTGACAATCAAATCAAAACTCATAAAATTGTATTTGATGATCAAATAACATTTTGCACAACCAACAATTCTTCATGGCTTATGGATGTTTCAGCTAATAAAAATATTTTTATTTTTAATGACAAGAATATTCTTTTAAAAAGCTATCATGTCCCAAGCCTCGATATAAACGAACAGCAAAAAATAAGTTCTATAAATTTTGTAAATAATTAATGAAGCAAAAAACTATAGATAGAGCTTTGAAGATAGCTCGATCCCTCTGCCCAATAAATAGAGACATTCGAACGAGCCATGTAGCTTTTTTAATAAAAAATAATTTAATAGAAAAAATAGGAGTCAACAAAAAAAGAACGCATCCAGAAATTTCGAAACATCCTTATCATGAAGGGTATGTAGGAATTCATGCTGAATTAGATTGCATACTTAAAATAGATCAAGAAGACTTATCTGACTATAAAATACTAGTTTTAAGAATAGATAGAAAAAATAAACTGACGATAAGCAAACCTTGTCCCGGATGTCAAAGTTTGATAAAGCAAATGAACATCAAAGAAACTTGGTACAGCGACAAAAATGGACATATAATAAAAATGTAAAATTATGAGCGGCACTATAAATTTTGTTTCTAAAGGATGGGGCTTTGAAAAATGGTTTTGCAATAGCGAAAAATATTGCGGCAAACTACTTTACATAGCTAAAGATAGGAAATGTAGTTTACATTATCATAAGATTAAAGATGAAACATTTTATATTCATTCAGGAATGATTCGTTTGAGATATGTTCCATGCGAGGAAGATGGGGCCTTAAAAGGACAAGTGATAGAAACAATTTTATCAAAAGGTGATGTATTTCATATTCCCTCTCTACTAGCTCATCAGATGATTGCCTTGGAGGACACAGAGTTGTTTGAATTTAGCACGCAACATTTTGATGAAGACTCTTATCGTATTCAAAAAGGAGATTGATGAACAAAAAATACAACATATTCTTAGACGACATAAGAGTTCCATCTGATGTTACTTGGGTGAGCGTTCCTAAAAAAGACTATTTAATAGTTAGAAATTACGATCTCTTTGTTAAGACAATAAAACATAAAGGCATTCCAGATTTTATTTCTTTCGATCATGATTTAGCAGATCAACATTACGAAGACGGTTTTAAAAATAACGATATAAAATACGACAAATACACAGAAAAAACAGGCTATGATTGTGCAAAATGGCTTGTCAACTATTGTGCCGAAAACGATTTAAACTTACCCGAGTATATGGTTCACAGTTTAAACCCAGTTGGTGCAAAAAATATACTCATATATTTAAATTCTTACTCATCAATAAGAAATGGTAAATAAAAACAAAATATCTACGCCATGTATAAACGTATGTAAAATGGAGATGGGATTTTGTATTGGATGCGGAAGAAACGTAGATCAAATTTGCCAATGGCAATCTTACTCAGAAAATCATAGATTAGAAATAATGAGTCAACTCTTTATAAATAAAAATGCCACCAAGCAACAGAGCAGTAAATATAATTAAAATATCTCAAAAAGAAATCTCTAAATACAAAACAAGAAAAGAAGGCGAAAATTTTCAAGTTGGAGATTTTATCTTTATTGATTCAGATGAGTATGTTAAAGTAGAAGAAGGAAACGCACTTCTCAAGCAAAAGGTAAATAAATATAATATAGTTTTGTATAAAAAGAGCTGAAATCTGGTGTAAGTATCAGTATGTCAGACTTTGAACTTGATCACCCTGAGCATATTGGTACTCCTACTATCTATGATGTAAACAGAGATAAATACAGGCCAATAAAATCAAGTGATTTTTCTGGGGGAGATGGCGGAACCGATGCTTTTGGAAGGCTTAGAACATCTGATCCAGAAATGATTTTCAATAGTAAGCAATTATTTGATAATCAACCTCTATATTGGGACGACATTCAAGAAAGCGGATCTGGGACTTCATCTACTCATTCTACCAATACAGCTTCAACTACATTAAGTGTTTCTACTAACACAGCTGGCAAGAGAACTCGCCAGACTAAAATGTATTTTAACTATCAGGCTTCTAAAAGCCAATTGATATTTATTACTGGAGTTTTAAAGTATTCAGGAGGAGGTGCCGGAATAACCACAAGAATGGGTTATTTTGATGATAACAATGGTTTATTTCTAGAATGTAACGCCGGAACAATTAATTTAATTCGTAGAACTTACGTTACTGGCAGTGCTGTTGACGATGTTATCCCTCAATCCTCTTGGAATTTAGATAAGATGGATGGAACTGGAGCTAGTGGCGTAACTCTAGACTTCACCAAAACTCAAATCTTTATGATAGATTTTGAGTGGTTAGGAGTAGGAAGAGTTAGATTTGGATTTAATGTAGGGGGAGTAACCTATTATGTCCATGAGTTGTCGGCAGCAAATAGTTTAACTACTGTTTATATGTCTACTCCAAATTTACCATTACGATATCAAATTATTAATGATGGTACTGGAATAGCTTCTTCTATTAATTGTATTTGCTCTGCGGTTATCAGCGAGGGAGGAAGAGAGGAAACGGCTTCAAATGGTTATCTTTCCACTGGCGCAACACCTGTAAGTTGCAACAATGGATACAACAATGCAGTAATCAGCATGAGATTAAAAAACTCATACAAGGGATGCACTGTAGATGTCATTGATATTAGCTTAATGACTACAAGCAACGATTATTACGAGTGGAACATGATACTAAATCCATCCGGGGTAGGAGGTTTAACTTATACAGGAATAACTAACTCAGCAATAGAAAGAGCTATAGCGCCAACTAATACTTACGTTAGTGGAGGATATACTGTGGCTGGTGGGTACGGAAACAGTAAATCAGAGATCGCGGGAGATCAATTTAAAAACCTACTTAAAATAGGATCTTCAATAACAGGACAAATGGATACTCTGGTTTTGACTTGTAGACCCTTAGGTAATTCTCCATCAGTTACTTACGCTGCGCTTAACTTTAGAGAGTTTAATTGATTTGCTTGACATCAGTTAGGCAACCAATGTATTTGCCATCTTCTTGAATGGTGGCTATGCACATCGTCGAAAACCTTTCACCTTTTTTGTTAGTTATGTGAATTGTTTCTTCGAAATTTCTTTTTTCTTTTATGGCATTATCCCAATGCTCAAACATCATATCTCTTTGAGATTCTATTATTATATTTTTCCATTTATTATTTAATAAATCATTGCAGGATCTTTTTGTTAATCTAATAAATGCTTCGTTCACCCAAGTAAAATTACCATTTTCATCAGCCTCAAATATTGGTTCGTTTCTATTGTCTAATATCCATCTTTGTCGGCACATTATTGTTTTTGTTAAATCTGTATTAGCTTGAACATCAGCGTGTATTTTTTTAACACAGTCTTTTAAGGATTTTCCACCATTACTTGTTAATTCTTGCCTTATTTTAACAATATCATCAGTAATTGTAGTATATGGCTTTAATTTTTTATAAAGCACAAATAGGTGACCAGCAATAGCACAAAGAGCTACTAGAGTCGAATTTATGCTAGCAGCGAAATGAAAAAACGCTTTTAAGTCTTCCATAAAAGTATTGATAATTACACAAAAAGCTTAATTTTTTTTCCACTTTTGTTCTACTAAAATTTCTTGCACTAAGTCTTTGTCAGCGGTGTCCATTTCAATAGAAAGTTTAGTAAGAAAATCATTTAAACTAAAGTTATCTCCTTCTTTTTCATTCTCTTTAACTCTAAATTCTTGAATAACATCTACTATTTTAGTAAGTGTTGTTTTATATTTAATCATGTCATTAGTTTTCACTAAATGACTAAGATCAAAAGCTTTTGGAGTCAATCCCTTTATTAAATTAATTACGAAAGAACCTGCTATATTAAATATAGAAAACGCAGCTGCGGCAATTGGATTTGTTGCCGAAGCAATCCTTAAAACTAAAAATATAACAGAGAAAATAATTATCCAAGTTAAAGAAGTGAAAAAGAAAGTTTTGAGGCCCCAAAACACTGCGTTTAAGCCCATAAATCCACTCATTTGATTTAATGTGGCTTGTTTATCGTCTGAAGTTTTGGCTATTGTTCTAATTTTTTCTTTTAATTGTTCTATTTGTGCATCGTATTTAGCTTCTAATTCTTTAGATTCTTTTTGAACATTTGATATTTCTTTATCCTTGGAAGCTAAAAGAGATGCTCCTTTAGATTTTTCTTTATCTACTTCAGAATTTAAATAATCAACAATTTGATGAATTTTTTGTAAATCATCTAGATTTGGCGCTCCAACAATTGAAACTATTCTTTCGTTCAATTTTTGAGCTGTTTTAACTTGAACTGAAGGATTTGTTACTTGATTAAGAGAGTATTGGGTTCCCGCAGCCAACATGGAGACTTGACTTTTTTGAGTTTCTTCATTTTTATTTATTTCTTCAGCTGTAGAAATAATTTTCTTTTCTTGTTTATTTATCGCTGCTTGAGAAGTGTTTATTTGTTTTGTGGGAGATAATGTAGAAAAACAACCTGTTGCAAGTATTCCTAAACAAAACAATGGAATTAAAACTCTCAATCTCATAACAATCATTACACTCAGCGTGTAAAAATAAATATGAACGAGAAAACCCCTGAGTATTATGGATATAAAATTGGAGAAAACATAGCTCCATATATAAATAAATGTATTTACTATCATGGCGAATGTTACATAAGCGAGGGAGTTCATGTTTTAGGCAGAAATGATAGAAGCTGGGAACTTGGAAATGTTTGGACAGATAGCGCGATTGTTTGGGGGTGGAATCGGACCTCTAACGTTAAATTAATAGGAGCAGGAAAAGATAAGACAATTCTAAAATGGATAGACAACTGTCACGCAGCTTATCTTCATGATATTGCTAAAGATCTCGTAGTGATGGTAACTACAAATTGGGATTTAAGTTGTGACAATAATTTAATAGAGGGAATAACTTTCGACGGTAATTACGAAAACAATAGAAATACAGCTACTCAATTAGGGATTAGAATAAGGGGAGAAAATAACACTGTTAGGAATTGTAAGTTTATAAATTTTGGAGTTGGATCTCGCGAAACTCATGAATGTTTCCAAATAATAATTGGACCAAAAGACAGCTCTGGCAAAGGGACACAAGTAATAGATAATTACTTTTCTTTACCCGGAAAAAAAATAAACAGCACAGACAATCATGTCCCAGAAATAACAGTTGTTGCTGTTGGCGGTGACGGAGCTTCTGTTAAAGGAAATGTTTTTGAAAACATGGAATTTGATATCGACAAACAACAAAGCCCACTTCACGCCATATCTCTAGGAATATCCAAAAACGCAGAAATATCAGAGAATAAATTTATAAATTTTCAAGGGGCTTGTATTTATATGGATAGTTGGGCAAATGAAAATTTTGTTATTAAAAACAATATAGCAAAAAATGTATGGCAATTTTTACAATTAACATGTCAAAACTGGGATAACCCACAACAGATTAGTTTCAATAAAGATGCTTTAATAATTAATAATGACGTAGAGTTAAGCATTGGAAACTGTTATTATCATTGGAGCAAACCAGCATTTGTTTCCAATTTCTGCGGTTATGTTAACGCACCTAATGTAGATCACGATAAATATCCCGGATTTAAAAATATATTAATAACAAAAAACAATATTAAATTGGGATATAGAAAAATAAGAGACTCAATTTACGAAGAAAGCACCAAACTATTTTGTTATTGGGGAAATAGCGTTGGGGAAGATAAAATAAAAATGGCAGACAATATATTTATATCTTGCCTGCCACAACCACCGAAATCATTTTTTAGGAAAATACTTGATTTCTTTATTGGTTTATTTAAATGAAATGTTATTTGTTGGGTGTTTTTTCTCTGGGTTGACGATGTTCCTTTCGCTTCTCTTTTGAGTGGTGAGGCTTTTTATCCTTGTTGGGGTGTCTGTGGTGTCTAAAATGTTCCTTTCGAGGCTCATTTTTTTCTTGACCAAGGTTGGTTTTTGAGCCATCGTTAGCTGATAAGGACAAACAAGTGGCTATCGCTAGTAAATAAAATATTATTTTCATATTCAGTAGCTTAGACTTCTTTTCTCTGTGGGCGGTCACAACTTTTACAATTCCTTAACAAAATTTTGATGAGAAAATTTACGAAAGAAGAAAAAGCTCTGATTGAAGAAGCCCGGATAAAAATAAAAAACCTAGAAAAAGAACAAGAAGTCGTTTTTCATCGACTTACTTCTACTTTAAAACTAAACTCAAAAGCAGAAGAAATTTTATCCGAATTAATATTTAATGATTTAGGTTCTTTAGAAAAAGTAGAAAAGCAAAGGTAAAAATGATTAAATTTAGAGTCTGGGACAAGAAAAAAAATATTTACTTAAATAATAGTTACGCCCAAGCTATTACAAATAACGGTAAATTAATTATTGGCGACAGTGATTATTATGATTCATTTACAAATACAAATGAAGATGACTATATTGTAGAATATTGTACTGGATATAAGTCTATAAATAATGAATATATTTATGTTAATGACTATGTTGAATACAAATTAGGTTTGAAAATGGTTCGAGGTAGAGTTGTTTATGATAATTTTGGGTACTGGATTTATGAAATACGTGGCGGTTGTATGGTATTCAATCAACAACAGTATACAATAATTGGCAATCAAAACACTAATCCTATTAATTCATAAAATATGAAAGCTAAATTAGAGTATAATTTACCCGAGGATCAATCCCTTTTCGATGCTGCTTGCAAAGCAACTGAAATGCGAAGCGCCATTTCTGATTTTGACTACGAGCTTAGAAATTGGCTAAAACACGGCCACGATTTCAAAAATGCAGATGATGCTTTAGAGAGAGTTCGCGAGTCTCTGCATGTTTATTTGAATAGTCATGGTATAAATATACATGAGTAATATAAAAACCTTAGTCGTTATAACTTGTTACGTCAATAGTCAGGCTAAGCTTAATTACTTAAAACTCGCAATTGAATCTTTTAAGAAATTAAATTTTGATATTTTACTATGTTCTCATGCATCGTTACCTGAGGATGTGATAAAATCTGTAAATTATTATATATTTGATGCTGATAATACTTTTAATGAAATAAATTTTTATACCAGTTGTTGGTGGGCGAATAGCAAATTTAAAATAGAAATACTATCAACACCAGAGGATAAATTAAAAGATCATGGATTTTTGATAGTAAAAAACCTACGAACATCTTTTGCTTTAGCGTCTTATTTGAATTATGATTATGTAGTTGCTTCTGATTTCGACAATCACTATGACGACGAAGACTTAGAAAAAATTAAAAAAATTTACAATTTTGTTACCGAAAACAAAAAAAAGTTCTTTGCTTTTTTTCCAGAAAGAGAAATCCCTTGGCTGGATATGTACTTTTTTATAATAGAACCTAAATTTTTATTAAATTTAATAGATAGTTTTTTTCCTAAAACAATAGAGGAATATAATAGAATTTTAACTTATGAATACCCATACGCGCTTGAGCATTTTTTCGCTAATTTAGTCAAGCCATATGTCAAATACGGATACATAATAAACGATTACGCTAAAGGATTTTTCAAACCTTACAATATAGACAAATCAAAAGTTGTAGGAGTAACGAGTCATATAGTAGCAGATGAAAAAGAAAATTTTTATTTAGTTATAATAGCAGATCAAAAAGAAAGTTTTAAAATACAAATAAAGAAAAATGGAGAAATAATAAATCACTTTTTTGTTTATGACGACTATGTAATATGTTATGTTTTCACGGAGTCTTGCCAATTAAATATTGATATTTTTAATAGCGAAGGAATATTAGAAAAAACACAAGATATTATTTTCGATGCAGATAACAAAAGTAAATATTTAAAAAACAAAATAACTTTTGCTTAATAATAAGTCAACATGGTCATAGTTTTTCTTCACTACAACATAAATGAAGCTGGCCTATATCATTTCAATTTAATTAAAGAGCACAACAAAAACAATAAAATTTTTTCTATTGGTTTTGAGTCTAATCAGCTAATAAAAAACTCCTACAAAACCTCCAAAAATAAATACCCAAAGAATAATAAATTTAACAACGAGTGGACAGAAGCAGATCTATTAATTTATGATTTTTATTTAAAACGCCCAGATGAAGAATCTTATTTTTTTATAGAATGGGACACTTATAGCAATTGTTCTGTAGAAGATTACTATAAAAAATTTCTCGATAAGGATGTGTTTGCTCCTAAAGTATTTAATAACAACAATTTAGAAAAGTGGGATTGGTACTCTCGTCTTTCTGACGAACAAAAGAAAATAGAAAAAATAGGCGGTCTCAGCCCAACTACTTGTTTATACTTCAAAAATAACGCCTTAAAGAGAATAACAAATCTTCTAATTAAAAATCCCTCCAGTTATAATGATATGTTTTCAGAATTACGATTAGGAACTTTAGCGCAGCAATGTGGGTTTGAATTATTCGAATCTGGAGATCAAAATATAAGCTGGAAAACTTCTGATATTAAAGTAGATAAAAATAAACAAGGTTTTTATCACCCAGTCAAACATATTATTTAATACTTATTTATAATATGAGTAATTATATATTCCGAATCTGGGATAAACAAGCTCAAAAATATGTGATGACCGGCGCACTTTACGGATGTGAAGGTGTTGCCGGTTTATCCACTTATTTCAATCGTCAAACACATATTGTACAACAATTTAGTGGCTTGACTGATGTAAATGGCGAGAAGATTTTCGAAGGCGATGTATTAAAATATGGAATGAAATTGGGCATTGTTAATTTTACTTATGGATGTTTTATGTTTGACAATCTTGCATTGAATGAGTTCATTTGTAATGAAATTTCTGCTTCAATGGACTATCCATATATTGAAATAGAAAAGTATGGTAATATATTAGAACATCCTCAATTAATTAAATGAACAATAATAACAAAAAATGGCAAGACTGGGCATCTGTAATATTGTTAATGATAGGTGCTAGTTTACTTGCATTAAATATTCCTGAAACAAAATGGGCGTTTCCAATTTTGTGTGTCGGCAGAGGATGGTTATCTTATTTAATGTATATTAGAAAAGATTGGCCGCTCTTTGCTAGTAATTTTTCTTTCTTTGTAATTGATGTATTTGGAATTTTTAGATGGTTCTAAAATGAATAAAGATCAAAAATTCATAATGTGCGACTGTCATAGTCACGCTCTTGTTGTTGAAAGATTTGATGACGAAGAAGAAGTTTATATTGCATTATTTGAGCGCGGATTAAATGGCAGAAAACTGTCATTAATAGAACGAATCAAATGGTGTTGGCAGATTCTTAGATATGGTAATCCTTGGAATGATTTGATTGTTCTAGATAAAGAAAAACAAAAAGAACTTGCTGAATTTTTAAATCATTAACATGAGTGATCGATTTAAATTTCGTATTTATTCTTTTTTAGAAAAGTCGTTCTATCACTTCTCTATTGGAGATGGTGAAGATGGTTATCCTCAAGGACTTGCTGGTGGTGTAAGCGAAATACAACAATATACAGGCTTAAATGATAAAAACAATAATCCTATTTTTGAAGGAGATATAATTACTGCATTACATGATTTTGGACCTGCTGGATTTGCTGAAAGAACTGCGATTATTAATTGGGATAATATAAATGGTTATCAGTGGCAATATTGGGATTTAGATTATATTGAAGTAATTGGTAATATTTTTAATCCGCCTTGTAATTTTGATGTTAATGGTGAATGTATTTATTGTGATAGTATTATTGATGATTGTCAATTTAAAAGTAAATAACTATGAGTTCATTTAAATATAAAAAAGTAAAAGATTATAAAATCGAAG